>CXWK01002089.1_pt1 | contig 90243 bp, 76 predicted proteins | sample 590851 | NCBI WGS metagenome assembly CXWK01 (sample SAMEA3498364, study PRJEB10139) | wastewater metagenome | biome: wastewater treatment plant; material: activated sludge | place: Denmark | collected 2014-08-01 | reverse complement strand
TCGTTGACCTTGCCGCCGCCGAGGCGCGGATCGACATACGTATGCAGGCCAACCTTGGAGAACAGCCCCATCGAGCCCGACGCGCACGAGCGATAGAGTTTCGAGATGATGCCTTGGGGCAGGTTATAGCCTTGAATCTTGTTCTCTTGGGCGGCCTGCGCGACCTTGGGCATGCGGCCGAAGTTGGCGGCGATGACGCGGCCGAGCAAACCCTCGTGATGCAAACGCCCCGTGCCCAGACCTTTGCTGTCGCCGGCGCCGGCGCACATGATGAGAGTGAGATTTTTCGGCGACTGGGTTTCCACGTAGCGCTTTTCGAGCGCGGCATGGAGAAGTTCAGGGATGCAGCTTTGAACGAAGCCGGTGGTGCAAATGACGTCATTGTCGCTGATGAGCGCAATCGCATCGTCGGCGCTGATAACCTTGTTTTTCATGGACATGGATCTGGCGCTTCCCCTGAATTCCGCTGTCGCTCAGCGCCTTCCGGAATGATCCGCAAGGCACCTGTCGCAGCGGCTAATTTGTTGAGCTTAGGCGGTGATGTCACACCTTGCCATCGACATAAAGCAAAGGCCCGGCGGCCCGCCCCACTCAACGGGGTAAGGCGCGCCTATCCCGGGATGATTTGGCGCAAAGCAGCGCGGTCGAAATTGGTGTGCGCCGCAATATGAGGCCCGGCGGATACGCAGGCCGTATGAAGTTCTGACGGACACGGCCTGCCACGCCGGACCGGTTGTGAAAGCAAAGTGTGCCGATCTAGACTTCGGTCATGACAGAACACCAGCGGGGCATGTTGAGACGGACGGCGGTGATCGCGCTGGTTGCGGCGATCTTTGCACTCGATGTGCTGGTGAGGCCCAATCCGCAGGTGTGGCTCGCCTATGTTCTGCCGCTGATCCTTGCGGCCCGCGGCAGCCGCAACCTCGATCTCATCGTGACCGCAGCAGCATCGATTCTGCTGATCCTGTTTGCGTTCGTCTTGTTCCCGTCGGGCACGGTCGATTGGCTCGATCTCGCGGGACGTCTGGTCGGCATCGCTGTGCTCCTGGCGGCATCTGTATTGCTGCGCCCGCGATCGCGCTTGTCGGCTCAGCTGGAGCAGGCAGAGTCCGAGCTTGAGCTGTTTGCGGAGCACGCGCCCGCCGCGATCGCGCACGTGCGCCGCGAGCCCGGCGGCCTGTGCTACCGGCACGTCAACCGGCGCTACGCCGATCTCTATGGCCGCACGCCCGAGGACGTGACGGGCCGGCATCCAAGCGAAGTGCTGGGCGAAGCCGTGTTCGCGCAGGCGAGCCTCAATATGCAAAAGGCGCTTTCCGGCAACCGGCTCGCGTTCGACCTCGACCTGCCGGCGGCGTCAGGAGAGACCCGGCCGGTCAAAGTGGTCTACACGCCTGATATTGATCGAACGGGTCAGGCGGTTGGATTTGTGGCGGTGATCACCGACCGCCCGGCCGCCACCTCCGCTTCTGCCGTGGCGCACGAGTCGTGACGCGGTTGCTCACCCCCAGGGCCCGCTCGATGAGATGTCTGCTTGCTGTTCTCTGGGCTTGTTTCGCTGGTGGCGCGCTGGCGGACGATGCTCAACCGCTCCGATCCGGATCCTACAGTGTCGATGTAGCCTTGGAGTTGCCGCATGTGGAAAGCAGCGCGGCGCATAGAAATGCCAATCTGTGCGTCGATGCGGCGGAGGCAGGCGGCACGTTCGGTCTCGCCGTGCTCAGCGAGAACAATCCACTGGCCAAGTGCGAAAAATCCAAGGCGCGCCTGGAAGGCCGTGTGTTGACGTTCGAGGTGGCTTGCGCGGGCATGAATGCGGCGCAAGGCCATGCCCGCTTCGAACTTCAGGGCGACCGCTTTCTGGGGCGGATCAACATGAAGATGGGCGGCAAGAACATGACGATGACGGAAGTCCAGTTGGGCAAATGGGTAGGCGAGTGCCTGGAAAAGCCGCGAAGCTAGCGCATTTCACCTAGATCTGTTCGTTCATGCGGCGGATGCGGGCGGCGAGCACGCGCATGACCTGGAGCGCGAAATCCGGATCGTCGCGCACGAGCTTCAAGAACAGCGGCTTGTCGATGGCCAGTGCTTCGGTCGGTTCCGCGGCCATGGCGGCGGCCGAGCGGTCGCCATCGTCGATCAGCGCCAGTTCGCCGAACATGCCGCCGGAACGGACGTTTTCCAGCACCGTACCGTAGGTGATGACGTCGACGCGGCCGCTCTTCACCACATACATGGTGTTGGCTGGTTCTTCGGCGAGGAAAATCTTTTCGCCCGCATCGAACCGGCGGATTGGTGCGCCCGATCGTTCGAGCTTGGCATAATCAATCGGCGAACCGGTCATTTCGTCCTCACGTCCGCTGGCCAGTCACTGCAAGGGATTGCAAGCGTAGGGTGCCGCATTAAACCCGGCAAGGGGTATGCGCGGCCCGAATTGGTGAATCCAAGCGCTTGGCCGGCCGGCGCTGATCGTTGCGACTCTGGCCTGAGATGGAAAAGCAAAACGCCGCGCGCTTTCGGGGCGGCGGCGTTTTCAAAGTCGTTGGCGTCGTGCCGTGCTCACTTCGGAGCCAGCACCATCACCATCTGCTTGCCTTCAAAGCGTGGCTCGCTTTCCACTTTCGCAATGGCCTCGGTATCGGCCTTGACCCGCTGCAGCACTGCCATGCCGAGCTGGGAGTGTGCCATCTCGCGGCCGCGGAAGCGCAGCGTGATCTTGACCTTGTCGCCCTCTTCAAAGAAGCGTTGGATGGCCCGCATCTTGACGTCATAATCGTGATCATCGATGCCGGGCCGCATCTTGATTTCCTTGATCTCGACGATCTTCTGATGCTTGCGGGCCTCGGCGGCCTTCTTTTGCTCCTGGTATTTGTACTTGCCGAAATCCAGGATCTTGCAGACCGGCGGGTCGGCGTCGGGCGAGACCTCGACGAGATCGAGGCCCGCGGCTTCCGCGCGTGCAATGGCATCGAATTTGGAGACGACGCCGGCGTTCTGTCCCGCCTCGTCGATCAATCGAACTTCACGGGCCCGGATCTGGTCGTTAATGCGGGGCCCGGAGGGTTCCCGGCTCTGAGGCTCGGGGCGCATAGGTTTGCGGATGGGGCAATTCCTTCTGTGGTTGACTTCATCGCCCGCTCCGCCAAGCCGTTCAGTCAAACACCAACGGCCCGGGAAATTGGGCGGGGCGGAGGATCAGGAACAAATCCGGCTAAGTCAAGCGGGGGCGCTGATGCAACGCTTGGAAAGGGTTGTTTTTCCCTTCGCTTGTGGCTTCTGGTCCTGATTTGGACCCTCCCGGCAGCGGCAATTGCCTCCTGACGGCGGCCGGGACTTGATCTCACGCAAGTTCGGAAAGTGCGCGATGCCGGGCCAGGACGCGGCGGGCCTCGGCGCGCAGCGACGGCATGATAGCCACGGCAATGGCGCCCACGAGGGCGACCATGGCGGCTGCCGACGCGGCCATCATCACGGTCGTTCCCGTCATCGCGGTCGATACCAGCAGGCTGGCGAGCGCGACCGGCAAGAGGAACAGCGACCGCACCACCAGTCCTCGGCCGAGCCCGTATGCGAGCCGCTCGCAGCAGACCGCGATATAGAGCAGCGAGTTCAGTTCAAACAGGCAGCCGATGGCGGCGACGGTGGCGATCGGCTGGCCTTGCCATGCGGCATAGGCCGCGAACGGCAATGCGGCGGCGCGGATCAAACCGGCGATCGCGAACGGCTTGGTGATGCCATGCGCCATCAGCGCCATGCCGGGCACCGCCTGGATCATGCGCAGGGCCCACATGCAGGCGAGCCAGCCGGTCACCGCGCCCAGACCTGAATAGTGCGCGCCGAACAGAAGCGGGATCAGCGCGTGGCCGGCAACCAGGAATAGCGACAGATAGAGAGCCGAGGCGAGCACGGTCGCTTCGCCGAGCAGACGGAAGCGGCCGTCGATCGAGCGCTTGAGGCGGATCGCTTCGGAAAACATCGGCAGCATGAGCGCATGACCAGCTTTGGCGGCAACAAGGCCCGGCACCATGGTCGCCATGAAGGCGACGGTATACGCGGCCAGAGCTTCCATGCCCGACAGCCGGCCGATGATGATGCGATCGCCCTGGTAGACGGCGACCAGCGGCAGCGCGCTGAGCAGGATCGGCCAGCCGAAGGCGAGCTGCCGCTTCAGGATCGTGCGGTCGAAGCCCAGTTCGTAGGGCGCCTTCGCCAGCAAGTGCGAAATCGCGGTGGCCGCCAGTGCCTGGGCGAGGGACACCCAGACGACCGCCATGTAGGAGTGCTCGATGCTCAGCGCCAAGGGGATCATGGCCAGCGCCACGGCCTGAGGCGCCACTTCGATCAGGATCAGCGGCGCGGTGTTGAAACTGCGCTGGGCAATCCTGCAGCCCAGATGCAGGAAACCTTTGAATACTGGCACCAGCGCCACGATCTGGAAGGCGATGGCTGCTTCCGGCACGCCGAAGAACTCCGCAAACAGCGGTCCGCAAACGGCCAGCAGTGCCGCAAGCACGACGCCGCGTGCGATCAGCATGGTGTGGGACGAGGCGAGGAAGTTTCGGTTGGCCCCGTCGGCGGCCTGGACGATCAGCCGGTCAGAGCCCAGATCCGACAGAGTTTCGATCAGCTGCAACATCAGTGTGATGCTGGCGGCAATGCCGAAGTCCCCTTTGGAAAGCGCGTGGCCGAGCACCGCGTTGCGGGCAAATGAAAGGGCCTGCGCCGCGGCAAATCCCGAAAACAGCAAGGCGCCCTGGCCGGCGATGCGGCCGCGCGAGGCGGGCTGCACTGGCGGCATATCGCTCATGGGCTCAGGCCGGTTTCATCTTGCTGCGCTTGAAGCCGCGGCTTCCGGGCAGGCGCCGCAACAGCCGCGCCACGGGCCTATCGATCAGGCGGCCGAGCGATGCACGGACTGGACCGCCGGTCAGATGCACGAGGCTGCACGTGGTTTGGATCCAGCGCGGCTCCAGAGCCTTCGACCACTTGGTGACGAAGGCCTGTTCGGCTTCATAGAAGTCCTGGGCCTTGCGGCCACCCGAGAGATGCTCGAGGTGGAAATCGATCACGTAAGCCGAATATCCGGCTATGCCCGCCTGCAGGCAGATGTCGGCGCCGTAGAAATGAAAGCCTGACAGATCGCGTGAGAAGCCTATGCGGGCGTCGCGGCGCACGACGATAAAGTTTTCATCGAGCGAGGAGACGCGGGCCGGGAAGGGGCCGAAATTCTGGTTCTCGCCATGCGGATCGGTGATACGCATTGCGAGCTTGCCGGGTGCCATGCCGCCTGCGTTGCCAGCCAGGGCCCAGGCGGGGTCGGTTGCGCCAAGCGCGGCGAGGCGGGCATCGAGTGTTGTCCGGTCATCACCGATCAGGCGCACATCCTGATGGCAGAGGATGACGGTATTGGCGCGCGCCGCGTTGAGAAGCGCATTGAGGCCGGCGTATGCGCTGGTCTGTTGTGTGCCGGTGTTATCGATGAACAGGAATTCGCAAGTCTCATCGGCGAAGCCATGGGCGCGGAAGGAGGCGAGCATTGCCTCGTACTGCGGCCGGTTGGTGACGAGCGTACCGATCGAATAGGCGGGCTCTGCCGCGCAAGTTGCCGTGCTCTCCGGCCGGTGAATCCGGGGAGGCGGCGTCAGGCCAATGTGCGATGCGCTAGGCATGTTCCGGGCTCGGCTCTTGAAGCTACATCGGCGAGGGGGCGTAGAGTGCGGGGGCGCGTGAAACGGTCGGCTGCGGCAGATATCCGCCGATCCATTCGCGCCTCCGGCGCCAGACTTCGCGCCACGTCGCGGCCGCCTCGAGGGCCGATGGGCTGCGGGTGACAAATGCGATAAGTGACGTTGCGCCTGAACGGCTCAGTGGCCACAGCGCGAGAAAGAACCGCCCGAAAGGTGCCGCCGCAGGATGGAAATGGCGCATGATGAGCGACATCTTAGCGGCGAGCAGGCGCACCATTTTATCGCTGCGGACGTTTTCGGATGCACCGCCGTGATGGATGATCGTCGCGTCCGGTGTCACAAGCGGACGGGCCGAGAAAGCGTGGGCCCGCAGGCACAGATCAGCTTCCTCGCCATACATGAAGAACAGCGGATCGAAGCCGTTGAGGCCGTCCCACAATTCCTTTTCGATCAGGAAGAAGCAGCCCGAGACGATGTCGACCCGGCGCACGCTGTCGCGCTTCCAGCCGCCGATGGCTTCGGCGTTGAAGAACTCGATGTCGCGAAAGACGCCGGTGAGACCGAAGGCGCGGCAGATCTGATTCCACACTGTCATCTTGCCCCAGCACGATGACGGATTGAGCGCGCCGTTGGCAAAGAGCGTCCGCCCGCCCCAGATGCGCGCCCGCGGGTTGGCGCGGGCAAAGGCGACGAGTTTGTCGATCGCGCCATCGAGGACGACGGTGTCGGGGTTCAAGAGCAACAGCAGCCGGCCGCGGGCAAATTTGGCTGCCAGCGTATTGGCGCGGGCAAAGCCGATGTTTTCGTGCAGGCGGATCAGCCGGGCATTGACCGGGTGGGCGGCGATCATGTCTGCCGAGCCGTCGCGCGATGCATTGTCGACGGCGATGACCTCGTAGGAGACGGTGTGCGTTTGCGCCAAGACCGAATCGAGGGCAGCACGCGTCATCGCGTTCGTATTGTACGAAACGACGATGATGGAGACATCGAGCGGCGTGATTGAGCGCATCTGGGATCCGTCGGCAGCGCGGGAACCTCGATCACCCTACCTACGGGCGGCTAACCTTACGTTAACGAAAGACCGTGTTTCACCATCGGCTAACGATCGATTAACGCGGATCACGCAACCTCGGCGCAGAAGTGCGAAGTGGGCAGGGAGCAGGCGGCATGTCCGCAGACGAAGGGGCCGAAACGTTCGACGGCATCATCTGCATCGGCGGCGAGGACTGGTGGTATCACAACCGCGGTCATTTCGATTTTCAGATCATGCGCCGCCTCGCCAGGTCGATGCCGGTGCTGTTCGTCAATTCGCTCGCCGTGCGCATGCCTTCGCTGAAGGAAAGGGGCCAGTTTGCCGCCCGCATCGGCCGCAAGCTCAAGAGCCTGTCGCGCGGGATCGTGCGGGTCGAAAACAACTTCTGGGTCTTCTCGCCGTTCAACGTTCCAGGCTCGACAGGTCAGAAGCTGTCGAGTTGGGCGCTTGCACCGCAAATCAAGATGGCGGCGGCCCGCGCAGGCATCCGCAAACCGCTGTTGTGGGTCCATTGTCCGGCCGGCGCGCAGCTCGTTTCGCAGATCGAGCACGTCGCCCTCGTGCTCCAGCGCACCGACCGGTTCGAAGCCTTTCCCGAGGCCGATCCAGCCATCGTCGGCGCGCAGATCACGGCTCTCAAGATGGCGGCGGACCTCACCGTCTACTGCAATCCGGTGTTGATGGAGGAGGAAGCGCACACCGTGCGCCGCCAGCTGCTCATCACCCACGGCGTCGATCTCGACACCTTCATCGCCGCCGGAAAGGCCCGCGCGCCGGGCCCGGCCGATGTGGCGGTTCTCAAGCGTCCGCGGGTCGGCTTTATCGGCGGCATCGATGCCCACACCTTCGATCCAAAGCTGTTCCTTGCTGCGGCCGCGCGGGTGAAGGACGCCGAGTTTGTGCTGATCGGCGGCTGCTCGCTGCCGGAAGGCTGGTGCACGTTGCCGAACGTGACGATGCTCGGCCGCAAGCCCTACGAAATGGTCGCCAACTACATGGCGGCCATGGACGTCCTCATCATGCCGTGGAACGACAGTGAGTGGATCAAGGCCTGCAACCCGATCAAACTCAAGGAATACCTGGCCGTCGGCCGCCCGGTGGTAACGACCGACTTTCCGGCACTCGGCAAATATCGCGAGATCGTTCGCGTCGCCAAAGGCGGCCGGCAATTCGCCGAACAGATACGCAAGGCGCTCGATGAGCCCTACAACGCCGAAGTCGCCCGAAAGATGGTGGCATCCGAAGGCTGGGACGCCAAGGCCGACTACCTCGCCGAGGCGCTCGTCGATCTGACTTATGAGATGGCGGCGCGGGGTCGGCCTTCGTGCGCCTCGGGTTCAGCGAAGCGCTCAGTGGCGTGAGGTGCCAATGACGTGGAAATCGGTGGTAGTCGCTGTGTTCGGGCTGGTTTCTATCGTCCTAATTCCTTTCAGTACGACGTGGCAGGGCTCCGGAGGTCCTTTCGGATTGACCTCTCGGTCCTCGGACCTCTTGTCTAAATTCAGGTCTGCAGTCGCAAACGTTGCCGCGAGCGCCCAAACCGTCGAAGCAACTGAGGAGTTTCTTGCGCAGGCAGGCTTTTCGTGTGGCTCATCCTTGCTAACCCAATCGTCGATGACGCTTCTCGAGGCGAGGGCTTGTCTCTTTGTCGAACAGCCGCCTAAGCCCCTCCTAGTCCACTGGCTTTTGTCAACTATGGGTAAGCCAACCCCCAGCCACTGGATTGTGCTGTTGGGTGATGCCGCTTCCGAAAAAGGTGCGATCGCCTACGTCGTGCACCATGACGAAGTATGGTTCAATCCAACGCCTGTAAGCAGCTATCATTTTTCAATGGAGACGGCTTGGTGCAATTTTGCGGAAATGGCAGGATCACGATTTAGCTGCGACTGGACGCATGCGGGATTTACAACTCCCACCGAATGGCGGCGGCCCATCAGCAACGGTAGGTCGCTAGTGCGCTAGGACAGCACCTGCTGGCAACGGCTCACCATGACCGCCGCCGTAGGTGCCCTGCGGCTCAATACCGGCTCGTTGCGGCGTGTAGTAGGGCCTCGGCTTTGGCAATTTCGCTTTCACCTTCGCCTTGACGCGGACCGGATCGGCGATCCACCCGGCGATGCCGATGTAGAAGAAGAAGAAGGCATGCAGCACGTTCCAGTAGTGAACGGTGAAGCCGATCAGCGATAGCGCGATGAGCGACATGATCCAGCCGCGCGACAGGCGGCGGATGGCGGAGTCCTTGTTCTTCAAACCGTTCTTGCGCACGGCGCGGACGATGAGCACGATCGCAGTCGCAATCAGCAGGATCGCCGGCAGGCCTTCGCGCATGCAGATCACCAGCCAGAAGGCGTCGACGGTCGAGGAAACCATCCACCACGGCCGCACCCAATCGCTGAGACCGATGCCGGTCCACGGATTGGCGTAGACGTTGACGAGGCCGTTCTCCCAGATCTGCAGGCGGTAATAGCCGGTCCAGCTGTCGAGTGTCATGCCGGTGGCGATGAGATTGATGGGCGAGCGTGACATGACAGCGGAGGCGCCGACGTAGAGCCCGGCGAAAATCGCCAGCGTGATCGCGGTGCGGCTCGGCACGCCGCGGGTGTATTTTTCCCACACCAGCATCGCGCCCTGCAGCATCAGGCACAGCATGGGTGCCGATGAGAGACCAAGGAACGTCGCGAGGCAGAGCAAAACGGCATTGCGTTTGCGCGCGTAAGGCGTCTTAGCGGCGTACCAGTAGAGGGAGAGGAACGCGGCGCAGAACGTGCCGTAGTGGATGGGGTGATCGAAGGTGCCGTAGGCGCGCGTCAGGTGCAGACGCGTTTCGACGGCGGTCGGATGGACGTATCCGGTGAGGGACTTCAAGAGGTCGTGCGTGAACGTCTGGCCGAGCAGAGTTTCGGGCAGCGCGATCATCGCCGCTACGGCGATGGCGTAAGACATGGTCTTGAGCGTGGCGTGGAACGTATCGGCGTCGCGCACCCAGACGCGGGCGACGAGGTAGGATCCAAGGCTTTCGAGCGCCAGAGACCCGCCGTACACCAGGCCCTCGTGCTGGCCCTGGTGGTACATGAAGATGCCGACGGTCCACAGATTGAACAGGATGAAGAACAGATCGTAGCTGCGGAACTTCACGCCTCTGCCCATGACGAGCTTGATAAGCGCGATGGGCAGCAGGATCAGCAGCGCCACGCGGTGCGGCGGCAGGCGCAGACCTTCCAGATACAGCGAAAACTCCGTCGGGCACAGGAACGCGATGATCAGCATGATCACCGGAACGGGCGTTTTTGTGCGCTTCGTCTTCATTGCCCTAGGCCCGTGCGCGGCGCTGCCGCTCTCCCGTTCCGATTAATCGGCGTTCTTGCCGGACATGACAGCGTAGAAGGTCTTGGCCAGGATCTGCATATCGAGCCACAGCGACCAATGCTGGACGTAGGCGAGGTCGGCGGCGACGCGCGCATCGATGCTGCCGGGTGCAGTGGTTGGCCCGCGCAGACCGCTCACCTGGGCTAGCCCGGTGATACCCGGCTTCATCTGATGGCGGTCCGGATAGATTTCCAGCACACGGGAAAATTCTTCGTCATGGACAAGGGCATGAGGGCGCGGCCCAACGAGCGACATTTCTCCGCGAATGACGTTGAAAATCTGCGGCAGCTCATCCAGGCTGGTGCGGCGCAGGATGCGGCCGATGCGCGTGACGCGCGGATCGCCCTGCACCGCCTGGCGCACGTCGGCGCCGTCCTCCATCACCGTCATGGTGCGGAATTTGAGAACATCGATGGTCGTCTGGTAGCGGCCCCGGCGGCGCTGGTGGAAGAATACCGGGCCCGGGCTTTCCAACTTGATGGCGAGAGCAATCAGCGGCCACAGCGGTGCGGAGACAAGCAGTATCAACAGGCCGATGACGATGTCTTCAAGGCGCTTGGTGATCGGCGCCCAGTCGATCAGCGCTTTTTTTTTACGTCGAGCAGGCCGACCGGGCCGAGGTTCGACACATTGTGAATGTCCGACTGAATGAGGTCGGATGCGATGTGGGTTACGACATGGGTCGAAACCGGAAGCAGATCGAACTTCTTGACGATGTCGGCGATGCGCTCATTGGCTGCCTGCGGCAGGGCGATGACGATGCGATCGATCCGGCCTTCGCGGCACTCGGTGATGAGATCTTCGAGACGGCCCGACACGCTCAAGCCTTCGGGATTGAGGCGGTCCTGGCCGATGCGGTCGTCAAACACGCCCGAGAAGTGGATGCCGAGGCCGGGCTGGCGCAGATAGTCGTGGACGCGGCGCGCGATCTGGCCGGCGCCGAAGACGGCGATACGCTGGTCGAAGCGGCCGGCCTCAGCCAGTTCCTTGATGATCCGGCCGGCAACGAGCCGGCAGAAGAGAATGAGCGTGAAGCTTGCCGACATCCATGCGGCATACCAAACGACGAGGTGCATGTTGCGCAGGGCAAGCGGCAGGCCGATGCCAAGCACGCCGAACAGGCCGCAGCACACGCCGATCAGAAGCTCGAACGGCTTCTGCGGAAATTGATCCATGCGCGTGGTGTCGTACATTCCGCGGAAGCGCAGGCACAGATGCGTGATGAAACCGGCGACGAGGGTCGATTGGACGAGGAGAACCTGATCGAGCTTGACCCCGCCGACACCGGCATAAATGAGAGCTGGCAGAAGTCCGCCGAGGACGACCGCGATCAGATCGCCGATGGCAACGGTATCGGCTGCGACTTGGCGCGACAGACGCCGGTTCGGGCGATCCGCTTCAACCGGATGTACGCTGCTTTCGGTCTCCATCGAAGGAGCTGCAACCGTTCCGCTGGTCATCTGTGTGGTCCAAAAATCGCAACATAAACCTGCCCCGCGCCTCAATTCAGCCTGGGGCATGATCAAGGTCTAACGGCAAGTGCTGAAATTTTACTGAACGGATTAAGCCTTGGTCGCGTAATATTTTGCGCGTTAACGCCCGTTAAGCAGCGTAACCGGTTCCGTGCGGATGGCCGTCACTTTTGGTGCGCCAACCGGAAGCGAGCGCCATTGCGCCTGCTTCGCCCAGGTCTTCGCCTTCGACGCGGTTCAAGATCACGCCGGCCACCTTGCGCTCATTGAAGCCGAGCGACTTCAGCGCCTTCTTGGCGAGTTGCTTCGGTGTCGTCTGCCAGTTCATGACGAAGACCACCTGATCGGAATAGTCCGATAGGACGCGTCCATCGATCACCGGCATCAGCGGGGGCGCGGAGATGAGCACCACGTCGAACCGGCTCTTCAAGGCGGCGATGGCGTGCTCGCAGCCGGTCGAACTCAGCACTTCGGGGATCGAGGCCTGTGCCGGTCCGGCAGCGGCCGCAGGCAGGAAGTGAAGTCCCGTCAGGCCGTCGCGGAGGATTGCTGCTTCAGGCGACTTGCGGGCAATAATCTGGTCGAGCAAGCCAGTCTGGCGCTGGGCCGCAAGCTGCCTCGTCAACGGCTGCAGGCGGAAATCGCCATCGACAAGCAGAACACGGGTACCCGTCATGGCGTAGTGGTGGGCGAGGTTGGAGGCGATTAGATCGGCGCCCTCGCCTGCAATGCTGGAGGTGACGAGGATGACACGCGGGCCCTGTGCCGGGCGGCGCAGATCGAGTTCGCGGCGCGCGTTCCGGATCGCATCGGCAAACACGCTCGACGGTTCGGCGACGATGAGGCGCACGGATTTTGCCGGAATTTCGCCAGCCAGACCCATGCTCGGCACCGATGAAAGATGTGAGACGGCGAGCGCACGTTCGATATCCTCGCCCCGGCTGATGCCGGGAGCGAACATCTCCAGCAGAATGGCGAGCGCGAGGGCCAGGATGAGACCGCCCACGGTCGCCATCATCACGAGCTGCCTGCGCTTTGGAGACGCCGGGTAGAGCGGCGCATCGGCCTTTTCAACGATGCGGGCATCCGGCAGCTGGAAGTTCTGGGTTTCGGCCGTCTGCTTGTAGCGGGTGAGCAAGGCTTCGAAGAGCTGCTTGGTGGTTGCCGCCTCGCGTTCCAGCTCTTTGAGTTCGACGCCCACGCCCTTGGTCGCGACCTGATTGTTCTTGAGCTGCTCGAGGCTCTGGCCAAGCTGACGCTCCCTGCCCTCGGCCACTTCATATTCATTCTTCAGATTGGCGACGAGCCGGTCGATTTCGGCCCCAAGCTGCGATTGGGCCTGGGCCTCTTCGGCATCGACCTTGAGAATTTCAGGATGCTTGGGGCCATACTTGGTCTTCAGTTCCGCCGACTTTCGCTGGACGTTGGCGAGCTGCTCCTTGAGCAGGCGGACGGTGTGGCTCTGCAGTACTTCGACGATCGCGGTGCCGCTGTCGCCGCCGCGGGCGAGCTTCTGCGCCTGCTCGTATTTGGCCTTGGCCTCGGCGGTCGTGTTGCGGGCAACGACCGTCTGTTCCATCAGGCGGGCGAGTTCCTTTTCAGAGAGAACCTGCCCTTCGGCGTCGAACACTCCGTTGGCGGCCTTCCATCGCTCGACATTGCTTTCAGCTTCGGCGACCTTCTTGCGCATATCCTCGATTTTCTGTTCGAGGAGCTGGGTGGCGGTCGAGGCAGCGCGGGTTTTCGAACCCAGCTGGTCCTTGAGGTAGACCTCGGCGATCGTATTGGCGATGCGTGCAGCCTTGACGGCATCGGACGCCGAATAGCGGATATCGATCAGCAGCGTGTTGCGCACGCGCATGACCTTGAGCTTGTCGAGGAAAGCAACGGCTACCTCGTCGCGTTCGGGCTTCGATGAGCCCGGTTCGTCGAGGTTGATGATGTCGGCGATCTGATCGCGCGGCTTGTCGAGCGTGCGCTGGGCGATCGGCTTTTGATCCGCCGCCGAGCCGATGCCGAGCTTGCGCGACAGCCACACGCCGAGCGGCGGCTGGTTGAAGTCGGGATCGTTGCGCAGGTTCAAGGTCTCGATCACCTGCAGAATGATCGGACGGGAGCGGATCACTTCGACTTCGCTCTCGATCGACGGCTGATCGCCCTTGAGGTCGGGGATGACGGCCTCGATGTTGGTAATCGACTTCTGCCGCGGATCGATCTGAATGATGGCCGAAGCATCGTAGCGGTTCGGCATGGTCCAGACGAGGAGGGCGGCCAGCGCGCCGGCTATGAGCGGCATGGCGATCACGATCTTGAGGCGCTTGCGGACAGCAGAAATCGCGCGGTCAAGGCTCATTGCGCCCCCGCCCGTCTCCTGCTCATCGAACTCCTCAACGTCCCGCTGCATTCTCCCTGGACCTAAAAGCGTAGTTTTGCGCCGACCCGGAACAGGTTCCGGTGCGAATCGAGGTCGTCCTGCGACGAATCACGGATCTGATGTTCGTACCCAAAGGTGAACAGCCAGTTCTTAGTGAAGTAATAATCGAGTCCGGCGTTGATGCCGTAGATCATGTCCGAGCGGTCGACGCCCTGAAACTCGTCTTCGCGTACCTGCAACCCGACTGTCAGGATCAGGTTGTGGTAGGCCTCGTAGTCGGCGCGCAGCCGCAACCCGGTCTGCACCACGCCACTGCTTTCGGGGTCGGTCACTTCCAGGATCTGACGGGAGAGCGTGCCGTAGATGGTCAGACGTTGTGTCGGCAACCATTGAACATCGGCTTCCAGCAGTGTGGTGTGCAGGTTCTCCAGGCTTGCCTGGTCGTAGTCGCGCACGCCATAGCCGCCCAGGATGCGCCAGCGCAGCAGGGGGTTGGTTTCGAATGCGAGCCCTGCCAGCGCCTCATAGCCGGTGGCGTCGCGATCCATGCGTTCGTTGCCGCGGTTGCTGTCTCGCAGCCCGCGCACCTTGCCGACGAATTCGTAGCCGGGCGAGAAGCGGTAGCCGAATTTCACCTGTGAACTGTAGGTTTCTGTATCGCGCGCGTCTTGGTCCAGGGTCGAGCCATTTACCGCCTGGGTGTCGGCGTAGTTCCAGCTCTCGGCGGTGGCGGAGATGGTTCCGTAGAGGCGGCCGACATCACGGGTGATGCCGGCGGAGGCGCGATTGTGGAATACTTCGATCGGTCCTATCGCCGTCAACGGATAGGAGGGATCGTCGCGCTCTTCGTGCTCGAGCGAGGAAAGCAGGCTCGCGGCAATCGTGGTTGCGTGATCGAAGTGCAGAGCACCGTCGATCTTGGCGCGGACATTGGCATAGCTCTGGTCGGTGTGTTCGAAATAGTCGACAATCTTGCCGTCGAGCGAGAAATCGAGGACGTGGCGCGGCAATTCCGACTGGAACTTGATGCCGCCTTTGATCTCGCTTCTGAAGTCCGAAAGCCTTTCGATATCGCGCGAATAGATATTGTCGTCGTAGACGATGGCCGCGCCGATCTCGGGAAGGACGAGGTAATTGCCCATCCTGAGCCCGTCTGGCTTCATCTCGCGCCGGTCGCGTTCGGTGACTGTGTCGGCACCGTATTTCTTGGTGGTGTCCCAGACTCTCAGCCTGTCGCGATTGGCGATCGTCTGGGTGTTGAGACCATCGACGCCGTCGAGATCGAGAGCGTGAGCGCCAAGCGCTGTGGCCGAGACGATCAGCGCCGCCGCCGACACGCGCGACAGCAGCCGGACATAAAGCCCGGTTCGCGCACGACAGCCGCGATCAAAAACGCTCATACGCCACACATTTGAGGAGAACTGGTCCGGCCGTCCTGAGACCTAGAAGAACCTTTCGGGGATACGGATGTTGTCGCCGGGGAGCACCGCGATGTCGGACGGCATTTTGACGGCTGCGTCGCCGTCGCCCTCGCGCCCGATGTAGAGGTAGCTCTGATCGGCGCGGTAGGTGTAGCCGCCGGCCATGGCGACCGCGTCGCGCAGCGTCAGGCCGTTGCGATAGGCGAACTCGCCGCCATTCTTCACTTCGCCGTGAACATAGATGGGCCGGTAGTTCAGAATGTCGACGTTGACTTTCGGGTTCTTGAGGTAGCCGTCTGACAGCCGCCGGGCGATGTCGTTGCGGAATTCGCTCACCGCCCGGCCCTTGGCGGGAACTTCGCCGATGAGCGGCACCGAGACCTGACCGATGGCATTGACTTCGAACTGGCCGGAGAGATTCTCCTCACCAAACACGGTGATCTTCAGCTTGTCGCCAACGCCGAGGCGATAGATGCGGTTCAACGGTTGCTTGCCGTCGCGCGTCGCGAACTGCGGGCCCGACATTGTGGGGGCTGCCGCACACGCGCCAAGCAGCGCCGCGACGCAGAGGGCTGCGGCGAGCGAGCGGGCAAAGTTATCGAGCGGGCGACGCGTGAACATGGCTCGACCAAGAATTCCAACGCCACTGCGACAGGCAGGGCGCACCAACATCAAGCAATGGGCCGCTAACGTTAATTTCGCCTTAACGGAGAACCTCAAGTTATCCTGCAAATGTCAATCAATCGCAGATGGTGAAGCATTAGTGTCGTCTTCAGCGTTTCCATGTAATGCCTTTCAAAACGTCTGCGTTGAGAGAGTTTTCCGTGACAGGATCGAGTGCAAGCGCAACTGATGCGTTCAGCGTTTTCTACGCTGTGAAGCCCGCCAGCTATTTTTCCAATGCGCGGGCTGATTTCGTCGACCGGTTGCCGCGCGACGGCACGGCGGAAATCCTTGAGATCGGCTGCGGCAACGGGGCAACCGGCGCACTGGCGCTGAGCGAGGGCTGCTGCAAACGCTACGTTGGCGTCGAATTGCTCGAACGCGTCGCCGATGAAGCCCGCGAGGTTTTGTCCGACGTCATCACCGGCAACGTTGAGACCTTGAGCTTTGATTGGCAGCCGGCGAGCTTCGATGCCATCATCCTATCGGAAGTTCTGGAACATCTGGTCGAACCCGGCGAGACGCTGAAGAAGCTCGCCCTGTATGTCCGTCCCGGCGGTATGCTGCTCGCATCCTCGCCCAATATTTCCCACTGGCGCGTGATCCGCGAGTTGATCATGGGCCGCTTCAACCTCGCTGATCGCGGCGTGTTCGACCGCACGCACTTGCGCTGGTTCACGCCGTCGACGTTCTCCGCAATGGTGGAAGGCGCCGGCTTCATCGTCGAGGAAGTCGGGCCGGTGACGCCCTTCAGTCTGCGGGCGGAAGCGATCTCGAAATTGACCGGCGGCCGCTTCGATCACCTGTTCATGACCCAGATCGCCATCGTCGCGACTAAGCGCTGACGCGGGATCAATTAACCTTCGCCGTCGCCAGCCCGGCCGCGACGTCGAAGGCGCAGTCCGGACCTGCGTCCGCGGCGGAGAGCTTCACGTGCGGGTGGCGAAAGCGAACGTCCCAGAGCGGGTTCTGATAATCCCACAGGGCGACGTTCGTTGCCGGATTTCCGATCATCACTTCGGCCGTAGCCTTGACCGGCCATTGGGAACTGACGGCGACGCCTGATCGGGCGAACGCCTTGAGGCAGGAGGCCGTCGCCCGGTCGCGATAGGCCTCGACCAAGGCATCCTGCATGATCGACCGGTACATCCGGTCCTGGGTCCAGACTTTGAGGCCGGCCAGCGCGGCGACGAGGATGACGACAACTCTCATCTGAGTTCGCCTGGGTGCGGTTTCGGGACGCGGTGCGGATTCACTGGCCAAGCCTCGCGGCTCAAGCCTTTGCCAATGCCACGCGGAGTGCGTCCCTTAGACTGCCGCCGACATGGTGAAGAATTGGTTTCCATTGGCGCCCCTCCGGGCGGGATGGTGCCGGACCTACTCAACTGGGCAGGGGCGCAGTGCAGCGCGAAGCGACGGGCTTGTCAGGGCGGGCGCGGTCGGGCACAAGCGGAATTTCGCGACCAAAGTACAATGCCCGGGGAGGCTCACAGACAATGGCGAAGAAGAAAATCCTGATCACCTGGCCTTTGCCGGAGGCTGTCATGGCCCGGGCGCGCGCCTCTTACGACGTGATCGCCCATGGCGACAATCCCAAGATTACCATCGACGAAATGCTGGAAACGGCCAAGTCGGTCGATGCCATCCTGCTCACCTTGAATGAGAAGTGCCGGGCCGACGTGATCGCGCGCATCCCTGAGAACATCAAGTGCATCTCGACGTTCTCGATCGGTTTCGACCACATCGATCTTGAAGCCTGCAAGGCGCGCGGCATCAAGGTCGGCAACGCGCCGCACGGCGTGACCGTCGCCACCGCCGAAATCGCCATGCTGCTGATGCTGGGCGCCGCCCGCCGCGCTGGCGAAGGCGAGAAGATGATCCGCACGCGCTCGTGGCCCGGCTGGCAGCCGCTGCAGCTCGTCGGCCGCCGGCTCGACAACAAGGTGCTCGGCATCTACGGCTTCGGCAAGATCGGTCAGGCGCTGGCGCAGCGCGCCCGCGGCTTCGACATGGACGTCCATTACTTCGACATCTATCGCGCCAAGCCCGAGGTCGAAGCCAAGTACCACGCTACCTATCACGACAGCCTCGACAGCCTGTTGAAGGTGTCGGAGTTCTTCTCGATCAATGCGCCATCGACGCCCGAAACGCGCGGTTTCTTCAATAAGGCGACAATCGAAAAGCTGCCCAAGGGCGCCATCGTCGTCAACACGGCGCGCGGCGATCTCGTCAACGATGCCGATATGATCGCGGCGTTGAAGTCGGGCCGTCTCGCCTATGCCGGCCTCGACGTGTTCGCGGGCGAGCCCAACATCAACGAGGGCTACTACGATCTGCCCAACACCTTCCTGTTCCCGCATCTGGGGTCGGCGGCGATCGAAGCGCGCAATCAGATGGGCTTCGAGGCGCTTGATAACATCGATGCGTTCTTCGCCGGCAAGGACATGCCTTTCAAGCTTGCCTGATCGACAAGAACTCCTGAAAACGAAAAGCCCGGTGCAATCGCGCCGGGCTTTTTTCATGCAGCCTCACTCGTAGAAGGCGTAGAACTTCTTGGCCGGCTCGATAACATCCCACGTGCCGGTGAACCCTGCCGGCGAGACGAAGGCGTCGCCGGCTTTGTACGTCCGTTCCGATCCGTCATCGCCGCGCACGACGATTTTGCCTTTCAATAGATGGCAGAACTCGCTCTCGCTGAACACGACGCGCCACTTGCCAACCTCGCACTCCCAGATGCCGGAGTTGAAGCGGCCGTCGGCGCTGCGATAGAGGTTCCAGGCTGTCTGCGCTGGATTGCCGGACACGATTCGCTCTGCCGCCGGACTGTAACGATCGGGCTCGCCCAGCGGCGCCTGAAAGTCGATAACGGGGGGAATTGTCTTGGCAGCGGTCTCGGCCATGGCGGTGCACCTTTTGCAGATATGTGATGGCAAAGGCTACGCCGTGCGGTGGCCCGTCCGCAAGCCTGACGCCGCGGACGGCCGCCGTTCTGATCGCCTGAGGCGCTGAGTGTTCAGTTCAAGTGGAACGTGACGCCGGCGCGCACCACCGTGTCGCTCGGATCGAGTTCCTGTACCGAATTGGCGGCGCCCGTCAGCGTCAACTTGTCGGCGCCGTAGTCATAGCGCAGCGCTTCGAGCCTCAACGACATGTTGGGCAAAACGTAGGATTCGATACCGGCACCGTAGACGACGCCATCGAAGTGATGGTCACTTGAAGTCGATGCGCCTCCCGCCGATGTCTCAATCAGCGTAGCGTTGGTCCAGGCGTAACCTGCCGTTGCATAAAGCAAGGCGGGACCGAAAGTCAGACCCGCACGGGCGCGGATCGTGCCATTCCAATCGATATCGTAGGCGCCGCTGCCGCCGCCCGCGGTCGAGAAGCCGAAGTCGGAGCTGTCGTAGTTGGCATCGGCCTCAATGCCCAGAACGGTCCGGCCAAGTCCGAAATTGTAGCCGATGTGGCCGCCACCCGAGAACGACGTCGCGTTCATCGTGCTTGTCAGATTCGTATCGAGATCCGACCAGTTTACGCCGCCGTGGGCGCCAACGTACACGCCATTCCAGATGGGGGCGAGCGGATCGGCGCTGACAGGAGCGGTGTGGAGTGTCAGACCCGACGCGGAAAGCATCAGTGCGACAGCCGCGCTGACACCGCGGGCAAACGGACTCATGACTTGTCCCTCTCTCAAACGCACTACACCCCGAGCCAGACGAGGGTTGTCGCTGTGCCCGGTGACAGCAACATGGTTGAGAAAGGATAAATTTGCGTTAACGCGGTGTTAGGATTTAGGCAGACTGACCATATTGCGGGTCACGACGCCGCAACGGCTGAGTGCATCAGCCAATCGGCCATGCGTAACAGGTGCGGATCGGAGCCGCGGGCGCCTACGGCCTGCACACCCAGCGGCATCCCGTCGACCTTCAAAATCGGCAGCGAGATGCACGGCATACCGAGGTACGTCCACAGTGCGTTGAAGGAGGGTGCTCCGGTGGACTCAAGCCCTTTGAGCGCTGCGCCCGGAGCCGCGGGGGTGAGAATCGCGTCGTAGTTGACGAGCAGGGGGCGCAATGCGTCGTAAAGCGGGTCGCGCTCGGCCAAGGCGGCGGCGTAGTCAGCGGATGAAAAGCTGCGTCCCTCGGCAATGATGTCTTTCAGTTTCTGAGACATGACGGTTGGATTGGCATCGGCAATCGGTCCGTAGTTCTTGGCAATATCGGAAAACTGCACGATCTGCTGTAGGCGCAGGCTGCCGTCGAATTCCGGCGGTAAGGGACTGTCCACTACTTCCGCCAGCGCTCCGAAGCTGGCGGCGAACTTTTCGTAAGCCCGCTGGGCATCGCGGTCGGCGAGCGGCCAGGCAGGCGAGCGGACAAAGGCGAAGCGCGGAGCCCGCTGGACAGGATCTGCGAGGGCGGCGGCGAGAGAGGGTTTCGTGCCCGGAATCATATCGCGGTCGGCAAAGTCGAAGCGCGAGATGACATCCAGGAGCAGCGCGATGTCCCCGACGGTGCGGGCATAGCCGCCAATGGTGTCGAGCGGGGCAGATTGCGGCAGTACGCCGGTGCGCGACACGTAGCCGAAGGTCGGCTTGAAGCCAATGACGCCGCAATAGGAGGCGGGACGGATGATCGAACCTGCGGTCTGCGTGCCGATAGCGAGTGGAACCTGGAAATCGGCGACTGCGGCGGCAGAGCCCGATGAGGAGCCGCCTGGCGTATGCAGCAGGTTATGCGGATTGCGGGTTTTGCCGGGGCCGAAAAAGGCCAGCTCCGTCGTCACCGTCTTGCCGAAGATGATCGCGCCGGCGGCTTTGAGCTGTTGAACGATCGCCGCATTTTCGGCTGGCTGGCGTCCGGCGAAGACCGGCGTGCCGCTTTCGGTCGGATAGTCAGCCGTATCGATGATGTCCTTGACGGCGACTGGAACGCCGGAAAGCGAGCCCTGCGGCTCACCGCTGGCGCGACTCCTGTCGGCGGCATCGGCTCCAGCGCGCACTTTACCCGGATCAAGATGAGCGAAAGCGCCGACATCGGCATCCCGTTTGGCGATCCGCTCCAGCAGTGCATCGACCAAAGTACGGGAGGTGAGGCGTCCCGCGTCCATTTCGCGGATCGCGTCCCGGGCCGACAATTGAGTGAGGTCAATGTTTCGCATCACGCAAAACCTTTTCGTCGCGGGGCCGCTGGTTGGAACTCTGATGCGTCAGGTTTTGCCCGGGCGCAAGACGCCGCAGCGTTTGGACGCTGAATTGCGCACTGTGTCCGCTTGACGGGGGTGCAATTTGCCACCAAACACGGCGCTTCCCAGCCGAAGTTCGTCGGATGGAAGCAAGACGTCCAGACCGTCGGTCCATCAGTGATCCGGTTGAGATGAAGTCCGGCTTCCGCTCGACCCACGCCGACCTTGAGGTATTCGCGTCTCAAGGGTTCATATCGAAAGGACGCCGATGTCTAAACAGCCGCGCCGCCCAGGCCGCCACTTCCTACAGATCCCTGGTCCGACACCGGTCCCAGAGCGCATCCTGGCCGCCATGGCGCGCCAGATCCTCGATCACCGAAGTGCGGAGTTCCAGGCGCTCGGCAAGCGCGTGCTCTCCGGCATCCGCGGCCTGTTCAAGACCGAAGGCCCGGTGGTGATTTTCCCGGCGTCCGGCACCGGCGCGTGGGAAGCTGCGCTGACCAACACGCTCTCTCCAGGCGACAAGGTGCTGATGTGCGAAACCGGCCAGTTTGCGTTCCTGTGGGCCGGCATGGCCGCCAAGCTTGGCCTTCAGGCTGACGTCATCCCGACCGATTGGCGCATCGGCGCCGATGCGGCGCTGATCGAGCAGAAGCTGCGCGCCGACAAGACGCACGAGATCAAGGCCGTGTGCGTCGTGCACAACGAGACGTCGACCGGATGCCGCACGCGCGTCGATGACGTTCGCAAGGCGATGGATGCCGCCAAGCACCCGGCGATGCTGATGGTCGATACCATCTCCTCGCTCGCCTGCACCGATCTGCGCCACGACGAATGGAACATCGACGTAACCGTTTCGGGGTCGCAGAAGGGCATGATGCTGCCGCCGGGCCTGTCGTTCACTGCAATGAGTGCCAAGGCGCTGGAAGCATCGAAGACCGCCGGCTTGAAGCGTTCCTACTTCGCCTGGGACGATATGTTGACCAACAATGCCACGGGTTTCTTCCCCTACACGCCCGCGACCGGCCTGCTCTATGGCCTTGCCGAAGCGATCGACATGATCAACGAGGAAGGTCTCGAAAACGTCTTCATCCGTCACGAGCGCCTGGCAGAGGCGACGCGGCGCGCTGTGAAGGCTTGGGGCATGGAAATCCAGTGCCGCGATCCCAAGTACTATTCGCCGGCCGTAACCACCGTCATCATGCCGGAAGGGCATAATGCCGATGCCTACCGCAAGGTCGTGCTCGACAACTTCAATATGTCGCTCGGCACGGGTCTCAACAAGATCGCCGGTAAGGTGTTCCGCATCGGTCACCTTGGCGACACCAACGAATTGACCGTCATGGGTGCCTTGACCGGTGTCGAGATGGGCTTCGAGCTTGCTGGAATTCCGCACAAGAAGGGCGGCGTCGCCGCTGCGATGAGCTACATTGCCGAGACCGCGAGCCCGGCCAAGGCCAAGGCAGCCTAAACCTCGCGGCTAAGGATCGACAGGAGAAAGCGCCGCCCGCAGGATGCCGGCGGCGCTTTTCATTTGTCCGTTGTTTCGCATCTGTGGCTTACGGCTTACGGCTTAAGACCCGCCATCGCGATCTGGATTTGGCAGCGGCGGCCGAGCTGGCCGAATTTCGAAGAGACGCAGGCCTTCACCTTGGCGACCGTCGGATTTGCGCCGATGCAGAGCCTGCGGACATCGGCCTCGCAGGCCGCGCGCAGCTGCGGCGTCACCTCAGGCGGCAACTTGAAATCTTCAGCCATGGCCACGGCCGAAAGACAAAAAGCGCCGGCCAATCCGGCAGCGGTCGTCGTCACCAATCGCGTCATGAACAATGTCCCTCGTCCCAATCAATCGAAGTCCGTGGCACAGCACGTCAGCACTCCGGAATTGAGGCAAGATAGGCGATGGCGTCAGCTCGCCGCGGGAAAACGATACACTTGGATAACGGCTGTGGTGAAAAGGTCTGATGCAGCTCACATTGAACGCTGATCGCGTCAGGACGCCGCACCGCCACGTTCGGCATATACGCGTTGCAGCGCTTCCGTCAGCCGGACGCTGTCGACGTCATCCTTGTGGATCACTTCGGTGGCGCCTGCTGCGGTCAGTACGCTTTTGCGCGCGCGAGTCACTTGTCCGCTGACGACGATGATGGGGCCATCGAATCCAGCGCGGCGCAGAAACGGGATGGTTTGAGAGGCATCGTCGCTCGGCTTCAAAATGTCGTCGAGGAATACGATGTCGGGCTTGGCCGCCATGACAAAGTCCAGAGCCGCGGCAAGAGTCGCAGCGCGGCGCACCTGAAGATCGTATCCGAACATTACTCGCAAGGTGCCGAGCATGCGCTCAGAATCGATCGGTGAATCTTCGACCACCAAAACGTCGGCGAGCTTCGGCAGTTCCGCCTTGGCGCGCACGACGGCACTTTTCTTGGAGAGGAAATCCCCACCGGAGCTGGACGAGGACGTTGCCATGGTGCGCGTCTTCAATTCTCTCAATCGGCGACAGGGGACAGCATCGACCCACATTTGGCGATCACACTAGTCGCGTCAGCGTCAATGTCACGCCTTTTGACGTTCATCCCTAGGCCGGCGCAGTGTCGATCGTCAAATGGCAATGTTCTTTGGCCAATGCACTGTGAACACGGTTCCGCGTTGTTTGCCGGGCTGCGACTTGATCGCAATGGCTCCGCCCGCGCTTTCCACTGTCTTTTTAACCATGGCGAGGCCCATGCCGGTCGACTGTGGTTCGCCTTCAGCAGCGAGCGTGCGGAAGGGGAGAAAAATCGCGTCGTGATGTTTCTCATCGATGCCAGGCCCGTCGTCCGCGATGGTGATCGCCAGACCGGATTTTGTATCGGTGGACGTGATCGTCACCTGTCCGTCGGGCAGATCGTGATGCTGTAGCGCATTAGAGACGAGATTGCGCAGTACCAATTCCAACGGTGCGCGCAGCGTCTGGATCACTGGCCATTCCCCCTCAATCGCGATCCTGATCCCGGTCTGAGGCAGCGAGCCGGCGATTTCCTCGATCAGTTTCGAAGTGTCGATTTGCTCGATCGCTTCGTATTTGCGGCCAATAGCCGAATAGGTCAGCAAAGACGACAGCATCGACGACATGCGTTCGGCCTGCGCCTTTATTCCGGCGATGGTGGTGGCGATCTCGGCTTCAGCCACCGGCGCCACCAGCGTATCGGCCAAGTATCGCATATGGCGCAGCGGGGCTTTGAGATCGTGGGATATGATGGCGGCAAACGATTCCAGATCGGCGTTGGCGCGGGCGAGTGCCTTCGACGTCGCCGTCACTTCCGCTTCGGCCATCAATCGTGCGCGGATCTGCTTGCTGAGCTCGTATTCGAGTTCGGTCTGAGACGTGCTGCGATAGGCGATTGCCATCGGAATGCCGCGGCTGGCGTTCCAGAAGAACGTAAAGTTGAGTTTGCGGTTGTCGTTGTTCTCGCTGGCAAAGCCGACAGCGGGTAGTTCCAGCACGCGATCGGTCTTCGCTTTGAGGCTCAGGATTTCGTTCTCCAGCCCGATGACGGGCAGGATGCTGGTGTTGAGCGGTTGGCCTTTCTCTACGAAATCGACGAGGCGGCCGTAGGTATCCTCAACGACGAGGTCGCTCGTGAGCCAGATCACTCCGAAAAAGCCGAAGCTGGAGACCAGTGCGCCCACGTCCGCGAGGGCCCGGGATTTATCGGCCTGGGGCTCAGAGCCCGCGCCGGTGGATGATATCGGCTGCATGGATAAACGCGCTGTGAACGTTGGCATTGGTCTTCGCGCTGGTGCGGTAGACTTCGGCGCCCATGCGCGTCAGCGCCATAGGCAATGCCGCCGCATCAGCGTCAGCGACAAGATCGGTCTTATTGACGATATAGCCCATGAAGCGGCCGGGAAAGCTCGCCGTAAAGCCCTCGCCGAGCTTGACCATGGTCTCCAGCGTCGAGTGGCGCGACAGGTCGCCGATGATCATCGCTCCGGCGGCCTCCTTCATGTAGATGTGCTTGAAGATGGAGTCGCCGAAATTGCCGTCCGTGTCCCAGATGATGAGGGTCGCTGCCGGGCGCGTGGCGCTGGCCGGCGCCTCGTAGCGGTAGACATCGACGCCAATGGTCGGCTTGTAGTCGAATTCGAAACGGTCAAAGACCAGCCGGCGGGCGAGAGAGGATTTGCCCACCCCGATTTCGCCAAGCAGCATCAGCTTTTTCGCGATCATGACGGTGCCGTCATGGCAGCGGTTCACCATCGAACCCGATTTCGAATTCGACCCGGCGATTGGGGCTCAATGCCCCGGTCTGATTGCTCAAGTCCAAAAGATCGGCCCGGCCGATGGAGGCGAGTAAATTCGGCGGTGCGCCGAACGTCATGAGATCCTGTCGGACTTTCTCGGCCCGGTCCCTGGCGAGCGGTAGATTGCGGCGCGTGTTGCCGGTCTCGTCGGTGTAACCCACCACGCGCACCAGCACGCCCGCAGCCTTGATGTGGGAGGCCAAGTCCCGCAGCACTGTGGCGACGGTCTGCGGGTCGCGATACTCGGTTCCGGCGTTGAAAAAGATTGCTTTTGTGGAGGCGAAGTTTCGCAACTGGTCGCGCGGCGTCGGTTGCGGCGCGGCTGGAGCGGGCGCCGCGACTGCGGCGGGCCGCAGCGACTTGGCAAGAGCCATGGTCGATGAAATGGAGCCGATGCGCTCGGCCTGCACGGCAAGCGCTTCGGTGGCGGTTTCGTAGGTTGATGCATCGGCGGCGGCAGACGCTTTCGCGGCCGGTGCGCCGGTGATGAGCGACGTGATGGCGCCACTCTCCTCAGCCACGCGAATGGCGAAAGAGCGGTAAGCCGCCGTACGGTCTTCAGCCGTTTTGCCGGCATCCTGGTCCAGGTCTTGGCGTTCCGCTTTGATGGCGGCGGCGATGTCCTGAAGTTTCGCCGCACTGGCCACGAGCGATTGTCCCCAGCGGCTATCGTCAGCCGCGGCGCGATTAAGATCGGCACTTGCCTGAAGCAAACGCTGCTCGGCGCGGTCGACAGATCGGCGCGCAACGAGCGCTTCGACGCCGGTCTGCAGCGTCGATAACCTGGTCGAGAGCTGTTCGATTTGCGGCGTCACGTCCGGCGCAGCTGTCACGGCGCTGCCGGCAACCACGGTCAGTTTGTCATTGATCTGCGTTCCGGGCAGCACCTGCGCCAAGCGGTTCATCACCTTGGCTTTGGTCGCCTGCGAGGGGGCAAGTCCGGAAATGGTGATGTCGGCTCCGCGCGATCCGACTGCGAATTCGGCTGGATAGCCCTGCATGTCGGTGGTGACCGTAATCACGCGCTGGGCAGCGTTACGCACGCGGTTTTCCTCATAGGTGCCGTACCAGCCCCAGGCCAGCCACGACAGGATCGGGATGAAGATCAGCGCGGCCAGAATTTTGAGCGGCCGTGTGCCGACCGGCCGCTGCATGTCCGCTTTCTGCGCCTCGACCTTTTCCGACAGTTCGAGGCCGAGGGCCGCGAGCGCCTGGGACTTGCGGATCGGCCCGTCCTGCCAGCCGGCGGTTTCGGCGTCGATGTGATGCTGGGCCTCGACAGCGGCGAGAAAGGCGTCGTCCAGCGTCTGTTCGATACTCTTGGGCGCGGTGCCCGAACAGCGCGCAGCGAGCAGATAGAGCGGCGAACCGCGCAGATACACCTCTTCATTACCGAAGCTGATCTGGCGCAGGCTCGACTGATCGGCGGCGAACGCCTCGTTGGCGAACTCGTTGACCGCCGTCAGAACGCCGCTCATCACCTGCTGGCGGTTGCTGTCGCCGGTTTCGGGCCAATGGGCGATGAGTTCGCCCGTGCCGCGGCGAATGAGATAGAGATCCTTGATCTCGAAATCCTGAGTGCCGGCAAGCGCCAGTTCGGCGACAGAGCGGCCGGTTGCAAGGCTCTGGAGCCGCAGCATCAGCGCATTCTGCTCGATGCGGCGGTTCATCTGATCCGTCAAATCCTTGATCGCGCTTGCGACGTAGGACTTCACCAGCCGGCCGGTGATGGGATAGAGCGCTTCCACCATCTCGTCCTGGCTGTTCTTGAGCTCGGCCTTGATGGTTGAGACGACGAGGGGAGCCATCGAGTTCGATAGCTCGGCGTGGCGCGTGATCTCGGCCTTGCGCATGGCAAGATCGAGCGTGCCGGCCACGGACGCCGTAAAGCGCTCTTCGGTGCCGGCCCGGCTGAACACTTCATCGAGCTTGGCTCTGAGTTCTTCGCGGCCGCGCGCATCTGTTTCCGCAACGGCGTTGATGCGCTTCTGCAGATCTTCAAGGGCCTGAGCCTCACTGTCGAACAGCAGCTCTTTGAGCCGGTCTACCGTTACGCTTTGCGTCATAAATCCCCGGTCGCGTCCGACGCGTCTTGAAGTTCACGAGCTGGAACGACTTGGGACGTCAGCCGCGCGAAATTCGCTTGATCTGCTCGCTCAATTCCGAAACGCTGGCCGCCAGCGCTTCAAACGTGGCGCGCCGCTCGCCTTCGACGCCGCCCGCCAGCGCCTCGATACGGGCCTGCAACGCGTCGAGCTGGCGCCCGAAGCCCATCTCGAATTCGCCGACGCGCGTTTCCAGAAACGTCACGCGAGCTTCCATGCGGCGCACGGCGTCGCCGACCAACAGTTCACGCACCTGATCCATTTTTTCGTCCGTGGGCTCGCGTCCCGCGGCGGCTCTCAATCCAGATAGTGGTGGCGCATTCATCGCGAAAACTCTGAAAGTCCAATGGGTCCTGGCGTCAGGATAGTAGATCGGACGGCAGGAAGAAAGACTTTCGTCGCGTTTCCCGGCTTAGCCAAAGGCTTACCGGCCACACCGGTCTCTCTGACCTGACGCAATGCCGGCGATTTATTGGAAAATGTTGCCCGGACCGTCTCAGTCCGCAGGCCGGATGGGCACCGGGAGTTTAGATTTTTTGGCAGTCGGCCCAGGCGTGTACAACACGCCTGGAGCAGGCTGACAACGGGTTGAGATCGAGGGTGGTCCTGACGACCGGCAAGGAGCCGCCGGCCGGATCAGCCGCCCAGAGTTGGCAGCTTTCCGAACTTTTCAGCAAGCAGATAATAGAACGTGACCCGGTGCTTTTTATTGTCGCCCGTCATCTGCGCACATACGTCCTTGATCGCTTTGTCGAGGCTGGCGTCGTCATCCGTCAACGCCAGTTTTTTCTTGAGCCAGCTCTCGCGCACGCGCACCAGTTCGCCCTGGCTTGAACACGACACCATCGAGGCGTCCGGACTCTTCAAGGCAATTCCCAGATGCTTCACGATACCTTTGACGGCGGCCTCGTTGACGTTGGGCTGATAGCGTCTGATGTCGTCCAGATATTGAGTACTCATGAGACTTCTCCTGCAGCAGACGATCCGGCAAAGAGGGGCGCAGGTCGATTGGGGGTGAAGCAACCGGGTGATGGCTGCCCATGATCCAATTCCGGCTCACGCAATGTCTGCGTAAAATCGAATAAGCCGCTGTTGTCCGGATATTATGGCAGAGTACTGAGAATTGGAGAAGGGCGCAGAGATAGTATGTTTACGGCCAACGTGCCGAATTAGGAGGAAAAGTGCCGGAATTGTGAGACATGCTGAAAATAGGCGATGTTGATGGCGCGGGCGTGGCTGTCGAACGCGGCAATATCGGCAATGACGGCTTCTGCAACTCTGTTCAACGCGAATGCAATTGCGCCCGGCACATCGTAGGATGTGATCTTTCCTGCTTCAACCAGTGCGCGCAGAATGGCTTCATCGCCTCCGGCGTTTGAGGCGTGTGCGCCGCGCGCACCGCTAGCAGCCAGGTGATGACAGGCCTCGCTGAGTTCGGTTCTCGCTTCACCTGGCAAGCGGTCCCAAAAGCCGCGATGCACGGTCAGCGTCGACACGCTTGCTTCCCCGCCGAGCGTGGTCGTGGTGACGAAGGGCTTCATTTCCGCCAGGCCCAGGGCAACGCCATCGGCCGCTTGACGGCACAAGACGATGGCGTCGCGATGCGCATTCAGCGCCCGTTGCGGCCCGTTTGCGCGTGCAGGCCGCCCGCCCAGACCTTCGATGACATCGGCGGCGAGACCATCACAATAGACCGACCGGTCAGCCAGCTGGTCGAGGCTCGACAGTGGGTAAGGCGACCACAGCGTGGCGCGCATGATCGTGTGTCCGGCGTGGAGAGTTTTTACGCCGAGTGCGGCCGACAAGCGGTCCCAATGGTCACGAGTGAGGTCCGAAGTGAGCCAGTCAGAAATGCGCGATGCTGGCAACGTCAATGGCCCTGGCAGTCCGGCGAAATATGCGAAAGCCGGATGCAGTGAGGCTTTGGCCGCTTCATAGCCGAACACGGCCTCAACGTTTCCAGCCGCGAGCATTTCAAACGGCTTTCTGCTGCCTTCCACCAACGCGAGTTCAAAGCGGCCGTTGGTCAGCCGTTCAAGGGTCCGGCAGAAGCGATGGGCGTCGTCAGCGAGACCTGCGCTGCTGGACGGCGCGGCGGAGGCAATGCGAAGGCGCGTCGGTTTCGATGAGGATGCGATGGCGGGTGCGGGCGGAACGGCCGCCGCTGCACCGAAGGCAGGAACGGCAGCCAAGGTCTGCAAAATTTCCCGCCGGTTCACGTTGCCCATTGAACTCACTCATGTCTCTCTGACCGGCTTACCGCCGGATGCCGGCATGTGTGCCGGCCCAGCTCAGGAAACATGAGTATAGGGCGCTGGGCGTGTCGTGCTCAAGGCAACGGCCATGCTGGCGGGGGAGCCGCCGATACACTGTCGTCAGGGCGCCGAACCTATGATGTAGTTGATGGTGTGGAAGAAGTTCTCCGGCCCCGTGTAGCCGGGGATGCGGCCCACTTCCTTGTTCCCTTTCAGAACCACGAAAGTCGGCACGATATCAATCGGCGTCTCAAGTTCGATCTTGGAAGCCGGTACGTCGTTCACATCGACGAAGCGGATCGGAACATCCTTTGCGCGCTCCGAATTCTTATATGACGGCAGGACATCGCGCCGGAACAGACTGCAGTACGTGCAGCCATCCGCCTCCATCACGACCAGCTCGTAACTAGTGAGCTTGGGGATCGACGCATCGTCCTGATCGATGCCGGCTGTGCCGTTCGACGCGGGAATGAGCGCTGCTGTGACAAGTAGAAGAGCGCGGATAGCGGACCGCATGATGATGCCCCGACTGCAATTCGTGACGCGTGCAACGGGTCAAAATTATCTCAATGTGCCGGATCGGGGCCAAGGAGTTAAGGAAACGGTTAATTCGCGTCCCAAAAAGGGACGGAATCTGCCGCGCCGGTCCAGCGATGCCGCCTCAGGACTTTGAGCAATTGAGGGCAATCGACTTCGCCATGCCCAGACCGAAATTCTGGTCGCCGCCCAATTGCTGGAAGAAGGCTTCGCCTAGCTTCTTGGCGTCCTCCTGGGTCGTGTCGGTTTGCGGATCGAGCAGGGCGGCGGTGCAGCCGTCGGGCGCCCCGGTGAGCTTGATGGGATCGGTCTTTTCGGGTTCGAAGGCGATGTAGAATGACGGGTCGTAGATCTGGAACGTCAGGCTCTGCGCGTCGGCGAGGACGGGCGTCTCCAAAGCCATGCGAAAATGCAGGCTCAGAATACCATTTTTATGCTCAAGCCAAGCATCCTGCGGAGGGGCGAACTTCAAAGGCTCAGTCCCGAGTTTGGCGAAAGTGAAGTAGTCGAATTCCTTGAGTCCTTCGAGGTTGACCTTGGCGAGTTCGGCCAACTCTTCGCGCGAATAGATGCCGTCGTTGTTCTTGTCCAGTCCTTCGATCGCCATGGTCGTGTACATATCGTCGAACGACCAAATGTGATCGACGCCGGTGACCGTACCCTTGTCGTAGGTGAACTGGGCTTCATAGGTCACCCAGACGTGAGGATGTGCGAAGGCGGCAGTTGACATCGCCGCGACGCAAGCGAACGCGGCGGCGACTCGGCGCGCGGATTTTGCGGACATCGCTTCAGTTCCTCTCGATCGAACGCGCTCACGTTGAAAACGCACTTAGTGGATTTCAAATCATCTGCAAGTGCTTGTCGCATGGACGTGGCGATTTAGCGGCGTCCGGACTAGGCCTGACCGGCTGGCCTTAGACGGCGGCCATCGACTATACTGCGCGGCTGCCTTACGGCCCGCTGACGGGACGGAGACGGCCGGCCAGCGCGTGATCTTTGTAATTTCAGGACTTTACAACATGATCGGAATTGCCTCTCGCAGGCTTGCTTCTACCCTAAGCACCGCGACACTCTGTATTTTCCTGTTTTGGGAGCCGGCGTCGGCCGCGAATGGGGAGGCTCCCAAGGTGGTGGTCACGATCAAGCCCGTGCATTCGCTGGTCGCCGGCATCATGGAGGGTGTGGGTACGCCGCGGCTGCTGGTCGAGGGTTCCGCGTCCGCTCACACGTTCGCGATGAAGCCTTCGGCGGCGAGGGCGGTCTATGAGGCAGATCTCGTAATCCGAGTTTCCCCCGCGCTGGAGCCGTTCACAGCCAAGCTCGCGGAAGGACTTGCGAGCAAAACAAAACTTCTAACGTTGGCCGACACGGACGGCATCCATGTACTGCCTCAGCGGCGTGGCGGCACATTCGAGGCGCATGGTTCCCACACGTCCGCGAAGCGCGACGGCCACGAAGGTCATGCGGATCATGACGCCCATGACACTGATGACGCTGATGAGGGCCATGCCGGCAGAGCTTCCGATGGTCACGGCGAGCATCCGGGAAATTCAGCCTCCACGGCCGACGGCCACCTTTGGCTCGACCCTGAAAACGCAAAGATCATCGTTGCCAAGGTCGCAGAGGTTCTTGCGGCGGCCGATGCCGCTCACGCTGAGGCCTACAGGGCCAACGCGGCCAAGCTGACGGCCCGCATCGAAGCGCTTCAGACCGGGATCGCGGCTGAATTGAGCCCTGTCGCCGGAAGACCGTTCGTCGTTTTTCACGATGCCTATCAATATTTCGAGCGCCGCTTCGGCCTCACGGTTGCAGGCTCGATCACCATCTCGCCGGACGTACAGCCGTCGGCGCTGCGGCTTTCGCAAGTGCGCAACAAGATTGCCGCGCTGGGCGCCGTTTGCGTCTTTGCCGAGCCGGCGTTTCAGCCCAAGCTTGTCGCCGCCGTGACCGAGGGATCGGCGGCGCGATCGGGCTCTCTCGATCCGGAAGGTATGGGCCTCGAGCCTGGTCGTGATCTCTATTTCGAGCTGATGCAGCGGCTCTCATCAAGCATCAAAACGTGCTTGTCTCCGCCAGCTTGAGGTCCGCACCGCCGCCGCAAGCAAGTCGACATCGGTAAAACAAAAGGCGGCCAGATCGGCCGCCTTTTCAATTTGACAATCAGCGCTCACCGAAGTGCGTTACTGGACTTGCGCGGCGCGCGAGTAGCGCTTGATCTGCTGCGAGGACGCCGGGCGGTAGTAACGGCGCTTCTGCTCGTCGCCGCTGCTGGCATAGCTGCTGGACGAGTCGCTCGAGGCAATCGCCTTGCCCGAGAACTTCTGCCACGTCACCGTGACGCGAGCGCCGACCGGAACGCGCGGATAGAGATCAAGAACGTCCTCGTTCAGCATGCGGATGCAGCCCGACGAGACCGGCTGGCCGATCGTCCAGGGCGCGTCGGTGCCGTGGATACGATAGGTGCTGGAGCCCAGATAGAGTGCGCGCACGCCAAGCGGGTTCATCGGATGGCCGCCGGGGACCCAGCGAGGCAGGCGCGGGTTCTTGCGCACCATTTCCGGCGTCGGCGTCCATGCGGGATTGACCCGCTTATCGGAGACGAAGGTCACGCCCTGCCAGCGCGCTTCATTCTTCGGCACGGCAACCGGATAGGTGATCGCCTGGCCCTGCTTGGTGACGAGGTACAGACGGCGGTCGGAGAACGAGACGATGACCTGACCCGGCTTGTACTGCGGACTGAATGAAATCGTCTGGCGCGAGCCACCCCATTCAGCGCCGCCGCCCCATAGAAAATCGAGTCCCTGGGCGCTGGCTGTGGAGGGCGCAGCTACAACACTTGCTAGGGTTGCCACAGCAAAGGCGATCCCGGTCAACGGGGTGCGAAGGGTCATCGGGGGATGCTCCAGTTATTCGCCAGCAATAATGCGTTCACGCAGGCTGGGGTTGCATCCTGCGTGAGCAATGGTGAACGCATGGTATATATCAGTCCTATTGCGGCTGGCAGAGCAGGGAAGTCACACAGGGGTCGCCTTTTTATTCCCTGGCGAATATTCCGCCCCGGATTTTGAACGTGCGGCCGGCCGGCCGTAGCCTCTCGGCGCACGGTTTTCATGTTGCGATTCATTCTTTTGTTTCCGGCGTTGTGATGGTCGCCTGAGGGCGCTTCGGCGGCAAATTCTTCTTTTGTTCTCATTTTGCTTGACGGGGTGGCGGCGAGGATTTAGAACAAAAAAAGAACAAAGAGATTGCAGGCTCTTCCTGTCGAACGAGGTGCTTTTTCGTGGACCAGGCGGCTCATCCTTCCTCAGCCCGCTCTATCCAGGCCTCGCCCAGGGAAGAGGCTTGCTCAGCAGGCTGGCGCGGTGCCCTCACGCCGCTTCAGTCCCGCCCGGCCGCCGGACAGGATGCTACCCCGCTTTCCGGCTCGGCGGCCGGGCCCGCTTTCACAGCGCCCGGAGGAGCTTTGCGCCCGGGGGCTTCGAGCCCAAGAGCCACCAGCGACGTGCGCGAGACCCTGCGCCGGGCCATCGCCAGGATCGAAGGGCCGCAGGCGTTCGAAGTCTCAGAGGTCTGCGCGGCGCCGGGCTGGCATTTGGGTTGTCCTGAAGCCGACAGGCTGCTTCCCGCCTCAGGCCTTGAGACCCGCGGCGTGCATGAAGTGAAGGCCGTGCAGGACGGCCAAAGCGCTTCCGCGGCCGCCTGGATGACAAGCATCGGCTTTGCGCTGCGCCTGGCCGTCCGCCGTGTCGCGGCACTTGAAACGCCCTCACCTGCCACATCCCCGGTATCTCTGGCCCCGCCACGGCCGTGGCTGATGTGGTGCTGGCCCCGGCATTTGAGCCGCGAGTTCGGCGCGCCCTCTGCCGCGGGGTTGAAACGCCTCGGGCTCGATGCCAGCCGTCTCATCATCGTCGAGACGGCGTCGGAGGCGGAAGCCTTGGGTGCGCTCGAAGAGGGGTTGCGATCCGGCAGTCTGGCGCTCGCCTTCGGGCTTTTCGATAGCGTCGCGCTGACGCCGTCGCGGCGCTTGAGCCTGATGGCGCAGGAGCATCGCACGCCCTGTCTCATCATCACTCATCCCGGCCGTCCGCCGGCGCCGGCCGCGGCGACCCGCTGGCGTGTCGGCCGCTTGGCAAGCGCGCCGCATCCTTTGGTGCCGCGCCTGCCGGGAGGGGCGCGGTTCTCCCTGGCTCTTGAACGCTGCCGGGCGCGGCCCGCCAGCAGTGCTTACCCTCCCCTTTCTCTGGAATGGTGTGATGAAACGCGTCGTTTCTCTGCAGCTGCCGTTCTGGCCGGTCGACCGGCTCTGCCGCGCCGAGCCAGCAGCCGTTCCGGCGCATAAGCCTTTCGCGCTCGTCGCCGCGGGTGGTCATGGGCTCACCATTACCGCCGTCAACCCGATCGCGGCGCGCGAGGGTATCTATCCGGGCCTGTCGCTGGCGGACGCGCGTGCGGCCGTTCCCGCGCTCATCTCGCGCCGCGCCGAAACGGAGCAGGACCGCATCGCGCTATTGAAGCTCGCGCGCTGGGTCGGCCGCTATGGTCCCCGCCGGCACATCGACGGCGCGGATGGCTTGTGGATCGACATCAGCGGCGTTGCCCACCTGTTCGGTGGCGAGGCAGCGCTCATCGACGATCTCATCGGCCGCTTGCGCCGCTTCGGCGTGACCGCCCGGGCCGGCCTTGCCGATACGCTTGGCGCCGCTCATGCGCTCGCCCGTTATGGGCTGGCGCGTGGAGCTACAACCGCGATTGCGCCTCACGGGACAACGCGCGCCGCGCTCTCAGTCCTTCCCATCGAGGCATTGCGTCTTGAAAGCGACAGCGTGGTCCTGCTCAAGCGTCTGGGGCTGAGGCGCATCGGCGATCTCTATGATCTGCCGCGCGACAGCCTCGCCCGCCGCTTCCGGTCGAAAGACAAGGCGGGCCGGGTTCTCGATCGTCTGGACGAGGCTTTAGGTTTCAAGGACGAGCCGCGCCGGCCGCTCGTCGAGCCACCTGTGCTCTCGGCGCAAAGCGCCTTCGCCGAACCGCTCATTTCCTCCCAAGGTCTCATCGCCGCCGTCGAGGTGTTATGCGCCGAAGTTTGCGACCTGCTGGCCGCAAAGGCGCTCGGCGCACGCGCCATCCGCCTCACCCTCTATCGCGCCGATGGCACGCTTGCCGAAGCGTTCGCGGCCATGAGCCTCGCCAGCCGCGAGGCACGTCACATCTTCCGCCTCATCGAGGAAAAGCTCGGCGCGGTCGATGCCGGTTTCGGCGTCGATCTCATCCGTTGCGAGGTCGTCCGCGCCGAAAGACTTGCCGAACGTGAAGAGGCATTTGCTGCGCCTGGCGTGGAGGTGGCGAACAATCCGGCTTTTCTTCTCGACCGGCTGTCAAACCGCTTAGGAGTGGACGCCATCACGGTTCCAAGTCCGCGGCCGAGCCATCTGCCCGAGCGGGCGGAGGTGCGCCTTTCGGCCCTGCCGTCGCTTAAGGTGTTGGAAGCAGCCAAGGCGGGCGGGCATCGCTCCAAGGGGGATGCCGCTCCGCTCTATGAGCCGTCCTGGCCCTATGAGTGCAAAGGCCCGCGCCGGCCGCCGTTCCTGCTGCCGCGGCCCGAGCCGATTGCGGTCATCGCCGAAGTGCCGGATGGCCCGCCCGCGCGCTTCACCTGGCGCCGGGTCGAGCGGCGTGTGGCCCGCGCCGAAGGGCCCGAGCGGCTTGCGCCCGAGTGGTGGCGGCATTTGCGCGATGAGACGGGCACCAGGCCGGCGCGTCCGCGCGACTACTACATGATCGAGGACGAGATGGGCGCCGCCTACTGGGTGTTCCGCCACGGCCTTTATGGCCGCGACGACGATGACGGCTTTGAGGATGCCGTCCCGCCCTCCTGGTTTCTGCACGGGTTGTTTGCGTGAGGTTTTCTGGAGCATGTCATGCGTTACGCCGAACTCCAGATAACGACGAATTTCTCGTTTCTGCGGGGGGCGTCGCACGCCGACGAGCTTGCCGCCCAGGCCAAGGCGCTCGGTCTTGAAGCGATTGCGGTGACGGATCGCAACACGTTTGCAGGTCTTGTGCGCGCCCATGTGGCGGCGAAGGAGGCGGGTTTGCGCTTCATCCCCGGCGTGCGTCTCGATCTGGAAGATGGTCCCAGTCTGCTCGCCTATCCAACCGGCAGGCAGGCTTATGGCCGCTTGAGCCGTCTGATCTCGCTCGGCCAGGGCCGCGCCGAAAAGGGCAAGTGCTCGCTCTCTCTTGCGGACGTTGCCGCTCATGCCGAAGGGCAGATTTTCATCGCGCTCCCTGCCGACGGCTGGGATTGGCGCGAGGCGGCGCGGTGGCCGCCGCTATCCGAGACACCTCCCGCAACTGCAAAGATTATTGCGTTTCGTGACCAGCAAAGGTCACCGCGCGGCAAGACGGAGCAGCCGTGCGTTGCGGATGTCGATGGCCGGGAATTCCCCCCTCCCGGCCTTCCCAACGCGGGGGGAGGAGAGGGGATCACAAGTCCTCCTCCCCCTTGTGGGGAGGGGCTAGGGATGGGGGAGCTCCCGAAAGATGCGGTGCAGATCAATCCATCCGCCATGTCACTGGAAGCGGCGCTGCATCGCTTCAGGACAGCGCTTGGTGCGGCCCCGCTTTATCTCGCCGCGTCCTACACCTATTGCGGCGACGATGCGGCGCGGATCGCGGCGCTTGAGATCGTCGCCGAACGCTGCGGCACGCCACTCGTCGCAACGGGGGATGTGCTCTATCACACGCCGCACCGGCGCCCGCTGCAGGATGTGCTGACCGCCGTGCGCCTGCACACGACGGTCGCTGAGGCCGGTCTGGCGCTTGAAGCCAATGCCGAACGCCACTTGAGGCGCCCGCGCGAGATGGCGCGATTGTTCAAGGGTCATGAGGCCGCGCTCGCCCGCACGCTTCAGATCATGGAGGCGTGCCGCTTTTCGCTCGACGAACTCGTCTACGAATATCCAGATGAGCCGGTGCCAGCAGGCGTGACGCCGCAGGTGCATCTGGCCAATCTGACGTGGGAGGGTGCGGCGTGGCGGTTTCCCGATGGCCTGCCGGATAAGATCCGCGGGCTTATCGAAAAAGAACTGGCGCTCATCAACGATCTTTGTTTCGCGCCCTACTTCCTCACCGTCTACGACATCGTCTCGTTCGCGCGTGCGCGCGGCATCCTGTGCCAGGGCCGCGGCTCGGCGGCGAACTCGGTCGTCTGCTATTGCCTGGGCATCACCGCGGTCAATCCGGCCGAGGTCGATCTGCTGTTCGAGCGCTTCATATCGGAAGCGCGGCGCGAGCCGCCCGACATCGACGTCGATTTCGAGCATGAGCGGCGCGAAGAGGTCATTCAATACATCTACGCCCGCTACGGCCGCGATCGCGCCGGTCTGGTGGCGACCGTCATTTCCTATCGCGCCCGCTCGGCCGTGCGCGACGTCGGCAAGGCGATGGGGCTGTCGGAGGATACGGTCTCGGCGCTCTCCGGCATGGTGTGGGGAACACGGTCCGGCGGGGTCCTGCCGGAAAAGCATGTTCGCGAAGCGGGGCTCGATCCCGCCGATCCGCTGTTGAAGACGGTCATCGCGCTCAGCTATGAGCTGATGGGCTTTCCCCGCCATCTGTCCCAGCACGTCGGCGGGTTCATCCTGACCCGCGGGCCGCTGATCGAGGTCGTGCCGGTCGGCAACGCGGCGATGGAAAACCGGACCTTCATCGAATGGGACAAGGACGATATCGCCGCGCTCGGGCTCATGAAAATCGACGTGCTGGCGCTCGGAATGTTGACCTGCATCCGCAAGGCTTTCGACTTGATCGAAAGGCATCACGGCGTGGCGATGACGCTGGCGAAAGTGCCGCGCGAGGATGATGCCGTCTACGACATGCTGTGCCGCGCCGATTCGATCGGCGTGTTCCAGGTCGAAAGCCGGGCGCAGATGAACATGCTGCCGCGCCTGCGTCCGCGCACGTTTTACGATCTCGTCATCGAGGTTGCGATCGTGCGGCCGGGCCCGATCCAGGGCGACATGGTGCATCCCTATCTGCGCCGCCGCTCGGGCCTTGAAGAGGAAACCTATCCGGCGCCGTCGCCCGAATTCGGACCGCGGGACGAACTGCGCCAGATCCTCGGCAAGACCAAGGGCGTGCCGCTGTTTCAGGAACAGGCGATGCGCATTGCCATGGATGCGGCGAAGTTTTCCGATGCCGAAGTCAACGAGCTGCGCAAGGCCATGGCTACGTTCCGCCGCCGTGGCACCATTGGATTGCTTGAAGACAAGATGGTCTCGCGCATGGCGGCGCGCGGCTATGACAAGGCGTTTGCCGAGCGCTGCTTCGCCCAGATCAAAGGCTTCGGCGAATACGGCTTTCCCGAAAGCCACGCGGCAAGCTTCGCTCATCTCGTCTACGTCTCGGCGTGGATCAAGTGCCGCTACCCGGCGGCGTTCGCGGCCGCGCTGTTGAATTCTCAGCCCATGGGGTTCTATGCGCCTGCTCAGATCGTGCGCGATGCGCGCGAGCACGGCGTCGAGGCGCGCGAGGTGGACGTGAATTTTTCAAGCTGGGATTCGACGCTGGAAGACGAAAATCCCCCTCCCGGCCTCCCCCACAAGGGGGGAGGAGAAGCGCGTTCGCCCGCCCTTCGTCTCGGCCTGCGCCAGATCGATGGTATGCGCCAGGACGAGGCGGAAAAGATCGCCGTTGATGCCGGGCGCTGGCGGTCGGTGGCGGAGATCGCCACGCGTTCCGGCGTGATGATAACGACGCTTGAAAAGCTCGCGGCGGCGGACGCCTTCCGCTCGCTCGGTCTCGACCGGCGTCAGGCGTTGTGGGAGGTCAAGGCGCTCACCAAGGCGCCGCCCTTGCCGCTGTTCGAGTTCGCGCAGGCGAGTGCGGCGGGCGCGGAGCCGCATGTGGCGCTGCCCGAGATGGCGCTGTCGGAGCATGTGGTCAACGACTATCAGACCTTGAAGCTGTCGCTCAAAGCCCATCCGATGCAGTTCCTGCGCGATGATTTCGCCGCTACGCGCGTGATGACGTGCGCGGATGTGCGCACCGCCAGGGATGGCGCGCGTATCGCGGTTGCCGGGGTCGTTCTCGTGCGTCAGCGCCCGGGCTCGGCCAAGGGCGTCGTGTTCATGACCATCGAGGACGAGACCGGCGTCGCCAATGCCGTGGTGTGGCCGAAGATGCTGGAGCGCTACCGCAAGGTGGTGATGACCGCGCGGCTGATCCTCATCGAAGGCCGCATCCAGCGGCACGAGGATATCGTCCATATCGTCTCCGGCCGGCTCGTCGACCGCAGCGACTGGCTGCTGCGCCTGTCGGACTGGGCGGCGGACATGAAGGTGCCGCTCGCCAATGCGGACGAGGTGCTGCGGCCTGATCCCGGCTCGGCGCGCGGCCGGGCGGAAGAGAACGATCCGCGCCATCATCCGCGGTTCGCCAGGGAGCCACGGCCCCACCATCCGCGCAACGCGCGCATCATCCCGAAGTCGCGGGACTTTCATTGAGCCCCTGATCGCGTGTGGGCCGCGCTGCGCTCCGCCGCATCATCTCAGAACGTCCAAGCTGCTTTTGACCGGAATGCTCGAAACCGGCGTCTCGCCCACCATGCCGACGACAGGTAACGTCTGATTGGCCGCGCCCGCCAGCACATAATAGGCCATGGCGAGCACCAGGAGTGGCACGCCGACGACATGGACGAACTTCAGCACGCTCTCGATCCTCGGGAACCGTCGCATCACCGGGTTCACACGCGCAACCGAAACGGCGATCATCAAACTGACAGCCATGTAATCGAACAGGAAGATGCGGTCCGAGATCGTTGCATCATCCGATCCGACCTTGGGAATCGATAGATAGAGCGCGACCGCTGAAAGCAGCGCTGTCACCTGGATCGTCACGACCGCCTCGAAGTGCTCGCGCGGTATGAAGATCGAAAGGTAGGCGACGATCAGGATGAAGGCCAACGGCACCACGACACGCAGATAGTAATCTGTCGCCTCGCGCGACATGATCCACGAAAAGCCAACCTGGTAGAACGGCACGATGCTTTTCACTTCGCTGCGGGCGTCGGTGATGGGAATGTAGTCCTCGTCATAGCCGACGTACTGATCGAGGATCTGCCAGCCGTCCGTTTCCGCCGAACGGTCGCGCAACGATTCGGCCGGAGGCTGGATGATGAAGGCCGAACTGCCGCTCTTTGGCTTCATCTGGATGGTGAAAAGCTGCGTGTCGAACGGATAGCGGCTGAAGTCCGGCCGGGTCATGAATTTGCCCGTCACCTTGTAGACGTCGATGCCTTCCGGATAAAGACCGTCGGTCGCGCCGCCGTTCATCTGCCCTATCGTGATGTTGCGCTCGCCGCCGTTGGCGGCATCCAGAAATGCGTTGGAAAATTCGATGTCCGCGATGTCGAATTTCTCTGCGCTCGTGACGTTGAGGAAGAACTCGGCAAAGAAGCTCTTCTCGTCATCGTCGATGCGGAAGATCCGGATCAGATCGACGTCCATGTAGAGCGTCTGGATTGGACGCAAAGCGTCGCTTCTGAGCCGCAAATACTGCTTTGGCGCCAGCCGGACCAGAGACTGGTTGCGCGGGCGCATCAGGATTGCGGGCGTCTGGCTGGCCGTACGGCTCAAGGGATGGAACGACCAGTTGTCAAAGGCGCCGCGGTAGGTGCCGCGGCCCGACGCGTAGTCGCTTTTCAAGGCTTTCACGATCTGGGCCCTGAGAACGGGAAGCGAAGTCTCCGCCGCGGACATTTTCACGATCTCGCCGACGATGCCGGCCATATCGGCATAGCGCGTGCCCCGGCCGATGGCCCGGCGGTTGGCCGCGTCGAGTGCCGTCAGCGGCCTGGCGTCTTCCCGCTCCTTGCACTTGCCGTTGCTCCAGCCGGTTGCGGCCGGGTTTTTCAAGTCTTCAAAGACCCATTCCGCTCTAGGTTCGGCAAGCATCTGCTCACGCAAGCGGCTGTTGTAGATGTTGGGCAGCGTCTGCCAGGCGAGTTGGTAGAGATTGGCGCCGTAGAGTGCAGCGGCTTCACTCGTCATCGCCCTTTCGCTTTCGGTGAGGATCAGCATCGGCGCGCGCAGGCCGGCTGCCGCGGCCTCCTTCATGAATTGTGCAAGTGGCTCTGATCCGAGCATCACCATGATGAGGTCGGCATCCGACGTCTTCAAATCCTGGATGACGCTTGCCGTTTCGGAGCTCTCGAGCTTGCCGTCGTTGACCGCAAGTTCGTTCACGACCGACAGCAAGGCCATGTCGGATCGATTGCTGAGACCCGAAAGGAGCTCCGCCGATGCAACGTTTTCCGCAATGCCAACGTAGGCCGGGCGCTGGTACTTTCCATCCTGCAGGAATTTCGTGATCAGCGGCAGCCGCTCGTTCTCCTGCGACGGCCGCATGGTGAATACATTCGAGTACTGTTCGAAAATACTCGTCACCGAAAGGTCGCTGATGAACGGGATACCCTTGTCGCCGATTTCCTTGCCGAGGGCATCGAACACCTTCTTGGCGCGATTGGAACCCGAAAGGCCGATCATCGCAATCGTCGTCGGGTCATCGAGCGCTTTCTTGACGCTGGTGATTGTCCGGTCCTCGTTGCCTTGATCGTTGTAGATGTCGACTTTGAATTTCCGGTCCTTGAATTCGGGCAGGCTGTTCATCTCGGCTATGCGCCGCTTCACGAACGGCTCGATGGCACGGATCGCACCGGAGATGTAGCAGGAATCCGCTGGCGGGCTGGCGAAGACGGCGATCGAATATCGCGCGCTGGCCGCTTCAGCTTCGTTGGCCTTCGCCGTTGCGCTGGGGAAGAGCGCCGAGGCCATGAGGCACAGGAGTCCGACGCAGCGAGCGAGCACATCGCGCGAGATCGCTGGTCGATTTGCCGGGTTCGGGGCATCGCACGGTTCGGTGAGGCCCTCCCGCTTTTGCTGTCCCTGCACCTGTTGCCCCCCTCAAAATCAATCCGGCCGTCCCCACCGCTTCCGATGCCGGACAGCGGGTGCGCCTGTCAACAGCGCGACCAGGCAGGATGTGCCGCCATGCCGGGGCGAAATCAGCGGACAAATGTGTATTTACCGTGGTCCTTGGCGGCCGCCGTCGCCACTTCGTTGTGGCAGTGCGTTGAAATGGACACGGGCGAACATCTGCGTATTGATCACTTTCTGAGCGGGATCGCGGTCGGCAGTCCTTCAGCTCCCATGAAAAGCACAAAAACGCGGACCGGCTCCGTTCCGGTGTTGATGCCGTTGTGGGGTATTGAAATTGCCTCGGCAACGGCGTCGCCTTTGCGGAACACCTTCTTGCCGCGATCGCCATAATCGACGGTCATTTCGCCTTCCAACACGATGCCGGCAAGCGGCACGCCGTGGGTGTGCCACCCGGTTTCATCGCCTGGCGCCAGCGCCAGTATGCTGGCTGTCAACTTGGCGGGGGCGCCAACCGGATAGGCGATCGGTTCATCGACGATGGTCTTGCTGGTCGATAGCAGGGGTGTAAATTTTGCCAGCGGCTCGCGCGCCAGCGTCTGCGCCGAAAAGCCGGCTAGAAATGCCAATGCGATCGCGCCGCCCTGGTTCAGTTTGACTGTCATGGTAACGGTCCTTCACGCTAAACGGTCACACAAAATCTGAGGAGAGCGGCCCATCATGTCGCCCCATCACTTGTCCGGCTCCTCGCCAACTTCCTTCAAGACGGGTATGCAGAGCGTCATGATCCGCCGCTTCATCGCTCTGTGTCTATGCTTCGTTGCAGCCTCCTTCGCCGCAGCGGCGCAGGATCTTGGTCCGCAACCAGAAGCGGCAACGGGTTATGCCGCCCGGCCGCTTGCCACGGCTCGCCGGCATATGATCGCCGCTGCCGATCCTCTAGCGGCGGAAGCGGGGCGCGAGATGTTGCGGCAGGGCGGTTCGGCCGTCGATGCGGCCATCGCCGCGCAACTCGTACTGGGGCTGGTCGAGCCCCAGTCATCCGGCCTTGGTGGCGGTGCATTCCTCATCGTCTACGATGCGCAGGATCAGATCGTGAAGTCGTACGACGGCCGGGAGACGGCGCCAGCGTCGGCGACGCCCGGCAGGTTCCTGTCGTCGAATGCCCCGTTGGACTTCGATACGGCCGTACGATCCGGACTTAGCATCGGAGTGCCGGGCACAGTGCGCGTACTGGCGATGGCGCACGCCCGGCACGGTAGGCTCGCTTGGGACAGACTGTTTGAACCCGCGATCCGCGCAGCCGAGCAGGGCTTTCCCGTGTCGCAGCGGCTCAGCCATCTGCTGACACTCAATGGCCCGGCCTCGTTCGCGCCAGCCGCTCGGAGCTATTTCTTCGATGCTGGCGGGAAGGCGGTGGCGCCCGGGTCGCGACTCGTCAATCCTGAATATGCCGCGACACTCAAGATCCTCGCTTCGAGAGGTGCCGGTGCGTTCTACGGCGGCGAGATAGCGCGCGCGATTGTGGCGGCCGTCGATGCGGCCCCGCTGGGCGGCGGCATGACGATGAACGACCTAGAACGCTACAGGGCCATCGAGCGTCCGGCGCTGTGCTCCACGTACCGCGACCGGCGGATCTGCGGCATGGGTCCGCCGTCATCGGGCGGAATCGCCGTGGCGCAGACATTGCTTTTGATCGAACCGTTTGCTGATGTCCGCGGGGCATCAGCGGCGATGACGGCGCAGGCCCTGCATCTCATTGGCGAAGCCGAAAAGCTCGCTTTCGCCGATCGCAATCGCTACTTGGCCGACCCGGATTTCGTGCCGGTGCCAGGTGGCCTGCTCAATGGTGCGTATCTCGATCAGCGACGGAGCCTCATCGACCGGCAAAAGGCGATGGCCGCGCCCGAGCCTGGGCTGCCGCCGGGACTCTCCAAACGCTCTTTCGGCATAGATGCAACGCGCGAGCGGGCCGGGACGAGCCATGTTTCCGTCATCGATGATCAGGGCAACGCCGTGGCGATGACAACGACCATCGAGGGCGAATTCGGTTCGCATCAGTGGGCGGCGGGGTTCCTGCTCAACAACGAGTTGACGGACTTCTCGTTTCTGCCGGCGGACGCGGAGGGGCACGCCATCGCCAACAGGGTCGAAGGCGGCAAGCGCCCCCGCAGCTCGATGTCGCCGACGCTGATTTTCGATGAAGCGGGCGCCGTCGAGGCCGCGACCGGATCGCCCGGCGGATCGCGCATCATCTTCTATGTGGTCAAGTCGGTCATCGCTCTGCTCGATTGGGGTTTGAACCCGGCGGCTAGTGCCGCACTCCCAAATTTCGGTGCCGCCGGCGGGACCTTCGAGATCGACGACGGCCCTGCGACCGTGACCCTCATTTCTGAACTCGAAGGATATGGTCACACTGTCGCCCGGCGGTCGATGACGTCCGGCATTCATACGGTCGTGCGCCGCCAAGGCCGCTTGGAAGGTGGCGCTGATCCGCGCCGGGAAGGCATGGCACTTGGCGATTGATCGAAAAAGCAACGTCACGGTCGTCGGCGCCGGCATCTTTGGTTTGTGGCAGGCCCTGACCCTGGCGCGCCTTGGCCTGCAGGTAAAGCTGATCGAAGCCTCCACCGTGCCCTTTGCCGTTTCGGCCAGCCGGTGGGCGGGCGCCATGCTGGCGCCGGATTGCGAGGCCGAGGCCGCGCCGGGCATCGTCCGCGATCTGGGCCGCACGTCGATCGCGCTCTGGCGCGACGTTTATCCCGAGCTTCAGGCGCGCGGCACACTTGTGCTGGCGGCTGCGCGCGATCTCGCCGATCTGGAGCGCTTTGCCAGGTTGACTGAAAGACATCAGACGATCGATGGCGTGACCCTCAACAATCTCGAGCCCGCCATTTCTGGGCGGTTCTCGAAAGCGCTGTTCTATCCGCATGAAGCGCACATGGATGGCGTGGGCGCACTCCATCACATCTTCGCGCGCCTGCGCCGCCTCGGCGTCGATGTCGTGCTCGGCGAGCATTGGGACGGGGTGGTGCGCGGCCCAACGGTCGATTGCCGTGGCTACGCCGCGTCGGGTGACGTCAAGGGCCTGCGCGGCGTGCGCGGTGAGCGGCTGCTGATCCATTCCGACGATATCAAGCTCACCCGGCCGGTTCGCCTTCTGCATCCCCGCCAGCCGATCTACGTCGTGCCGCAAGGAGAAGGGCGCTACGTCGTCGGTGCAACGGTCATCGAGCGCGATGATGACAGTCCGGTCACGGTGCGCTCCACACTCGAGTTGCTCGGCTCCGCCTATGCGCTCCATCCTGGCTTTGCCGAGGCCCGCGTTCTGGATGCGGGCGCGGGCGTCCGGCCCGCATTTGCCGACAATGTGCCGAAAATCGTCGTCGATGACGGAGGCAAGCTTATCCGCGTCAACGGCGCCTACCGGCACGGTTTCCTGCTCGCGCCGGTCTTGGCGCAGATGGTGGCGGCCTATCTCAAGGACGGAACTGAGGGGGCGCTGATGACGCACGCCGACGGGCCGGCCGGCTGATTTTCACCGCGCCGGTACCAGCAGGGACTTGCGGGGACGATTTCATTCGGGGCAAGGTTCAGCGCTTCATCACCCTGCGCTTCTGTTTCTGCGGTGTCCCATGTCCACGTACGCTGCCCGCGCGTTCAACCTGAGCCGAACGTCGACCACGCTGTTTGGCGCCTTCATCGATGCTGCGCACCGCTTTGGCAGAGCAAAGGAGGTGCTTGAAGATGCGGAGCGGGCGCCGCTGACGTATCAGCGCGCGATCATCGGTTCCCTGGTCCTTGGCGGAAAGCTGGCGGAAGTGACGAAGCGCGGCGAGGCAGTTGGCGTTCTGCTGCCAAACGTCAACGGTCTGGTCGTCACGCTGCTCGGCCTCAATGCATATGGGCGGATCGCGGCGATGCTGAACTTCACGTCCGGCATCAAGAACCTGAAATCAGCGGTCAAGACAGCCGAAGTCCGCACCCTTGTGACGTCGCGGCGGTTCATTGATACCGCGAAACTGGAGGACGTGATCGCCGCTCTCTCCGCAGTGGAAGTCGTGCCCGGCAAACCGCTGCGCATCGTCTATCTTGAAGATGTGCGCCGCGGGATCGGTACCAAAGACAAACTTCTAGGCGCGGTCCGGGCGTTATTCGCGCGATCGCACGTTCAAAGGCATGGTCTTGGACCGGATCGTCCCGCCGCCATCCTCTTCACCTCCGGCACCGAAGGAACGCCAAAAGGGGTCGTACTGTCCAACCGCAATCTCATCGCCAACGCGCAACAGATCGCCCAGCATGCCGCGAACGCGCTGACATCGGCCGATACCGCGATGAACCCGTTGCCGATGTTTCACTCGTTCGGACTGACGGCGGGAACGCTTTTCCCGCTCTTTAACGGCATGAAAGTCGTGCTCTATCCGAGCCCGCTGCACTACAAGCAGGTGCCCGGCCTCATACGCGAGACCAAGGCGACGGTGCTGTTCGCCACCGACACGTTCCTGCAGGGATATGGCCGCGCCGCCGATGACGGCGATCTCGCAACGGTACGCAACGTCATCTGCGGAGCGGAGCGCGTCAAAGATACGACGCGTGCGCTGTGGTCGAAGTGGGGCACCATGATCCTCGAAGGCTATGGTGCGACCGAGTGTTCGCCCGTCATCGCCTGCAATCTGCCGCCCAACAACACGCCCGGCACGGTCGGTGCCATGCTGCCGGGCATCGAGGCCCGGCTCGATCCAGTGGCCGGCATCAGCGACGGCGGCAAGCTCGTCGTGCGCGGGCCCAACGTGATGCTGGGTTATATGAGAGCCGAAAATCCCGGGCTCATCGAGCCGCCCGAGGGCGGCTGGCACGATACCGGAGACATTGTCTCGATCGACGGCAACGGCCTTATCGCCATCAAGGGCCGCGCCAAGCGCTTCGCCAAGATAGGCGGAGAAATGATTTCTCTTGCCGCAGTTGAATCGATGGTCGCAAGCCTGTGGCCGCAGTCGAACCATGTCGTCGTGTCGTTGCCCGATGCAAGGAAGGGCGAGCAACTGGTGCTCGTCACCGACAAGGCCGACGCTGACAAGGCTGCACTCATGGGCGAGGCCAAGGCTCAGGGCTTTGCCGAATTGTGGGTGCCCCGCGCGATCCTGGTTGTCTCGCAGATTCCGATGCTCGGCACGGGAAAGACAGACTTTGCCGCGACGGTGGAGTTGGCCCGCCGGTCTCGGCCGTTGCTGTGAGCGCCGCCCGTGCCGGTCACGCCGCCGATTTAGCGGCAAGCCGTTCCTTGGCGGTTGCAAGCGCGGCGACGTAGTCCGGCTTGCCTGAGCCTAGAAGCGGGATTTTGTCCACCACCAGGACGTCGGCCGGCACCACCAATTCGGTGGCGCCCTTCCTCTTGGCGAACTGTTGGAAGGCATCGCGCGTGCAGGCAGCGTCCGTCGTCAACAACACCAGACGTTCACCCTTGCGGGGGTCAGGCAGCGACACGACCACGGTGACGAGGTGGGGCCAGAGTTCGGCCGACAGCGCTTCGATGGCGGAAAGCGACACCATTTCGCCCGCGATCTTGGCAAATCGCTTGGCGCGGCCCTTGATCGAGATGAAGCCCTGGGCATCGATCTCGACGATATCGCCGGTGTCGTGCCAGCCATCCTGCGGCGCTTCGAGCACGCCGGGATTTTCCGCGCGATAGTAACCGAGCATCACGTTGGGGCCGCGCACGAACAGGCGTCCGCCTTTGTCGATACCGGGCACGGGTTCAAGCCGCGCTTCCATGAGAGGTGACAGGCGTCCGACGGTGCCGGCTTTGTTGGACAGCGGGGTGTTGATGGCGAGAACGGGGGCCGTTTCGGTAACGCCGTAGCCTTCCAGAATGCGCACGCCGAAGCGATCCATGTAGAGCTGCCGAGTCCGGTCCTTGACCGCCTCGGCGCCAGCGAGCACCAGCCGCAGGCGGGCAAAGTCATAGGGGTGCGCGGCGCGCGCGTAGCCTTGCAGGAAGGTATCGGTGCCGAACAGGATGGTGGCGTTGGAGCCGTACACGAGTTCGGGAATGATGCGGTAGTGCAGCGGCGTCGGATAGAGATAGACCGGTACGCCGCCGGTCAGCGGCATCAGCAGGCCAGCGGTGAGGCCGAAGGAGTGGAACACCGGCAGAGCATTGAAGACCTTGTCGGAGCCGTTGCAGGCGACGCGCGTCAGGCTCTGCGCGCAGTTGGCGAGCAGGTTCCGATGAGAGAGAACCACGCCCTTGGGCGTTCCTTCCGAACCCGATGTGAAGAGAATGGCGGCGGGGGCGTTGGGATCAGCTGTGGCTTGCGGCTTGCCGCCGGCCAACAGACCCTTGACCTTGTCGGAGAAAGACACGGTTGCCCGCACGTCTTCCAGATAGACGATCTTCGCCAGGCTCTCCAGCGCCGTCACCAGCGCTGCAAGATGCCCCTTCTCGATGAAGGCGCGTGAGGTCAGAACCACATCGACGTTCGCGGCCTTGCAGGCGGAAACGACATTCTGCGGCCCCGCCGTGAAGTTCAGCATGGCGGGCACGCGGCCGATCGTCTGAAGTGCCAGAAAGGTGACGGCCACTCCGGCCGTGTTGGGCAGCAATACGCCGACGGCGGCGCCCGGTGCGGCCAGCGGCGCAATCTTCGCGCCCAGAACCTGCGCGCCAACGATGAGCTTCTTGTAGCTGAGCTTGCCGCCCATCGGGTCTTCGATCACCGGCTTGCCGGTGTCGCGCGTTTTTTTGGCGAGCACGATCGCTTCGAATAGCGTCAGATCGAGCGGGGCCGTCAGAACGGCGCTGTCGGTCATCACGTCCTGCAGCGCAAGTCCCGCAGCCTGGCGGCGGGCCTTGCCACGCAAGTCAGGATCGACCTTGAGGTCCACCGGCGGCAGGATGGTCACCGTCGTCTTGGGAAACCAAGCTTTCTTGGTTTGCTGTGAGCTCAGATACCCGAAGCGCGAACGCTCCAGGCCATCGATGCGCACAGGGATCACCACGGCATCGGCCTTGTCCGCGATCATTGCCGTTCCGTCGTAGACTTTCATCAGGCCGCCGGTGACGGTGAGGCGTCCTTCCGGAAAGATGACGAGCGAGTTGCCATCCTTCACCGTCTGGATCAGATTGCGGGTGCCGAGCGGTTTCGTGGGATCAATCGGGAATGTCTTGGCGAGTTTGAGAAACGGTTTCACCCACCACGTATTCGCCATGCCGGTATCGACCGCATAGGACGAGTGCGAGGGCAGCAGCGCGTGCATCAAAGGCGCGTCGAGCAGGCTCACATGGTTGGGCGCGATGATGGCCCTGACGCCCGGTTTGGGGAGATGTTCGAGCCCTTTCACTTCGAGACCGAAGAAGGTTTTGAAGAGGAACGCGGCAACGTCCTTGATGCCGTCGGCGCCCCAGGCTCTCAGCACCAGCGCGGCCGCCGCGAGGCAGAGAATGCCGAGTGCCGCGTAGATCAGCGACAGAGGCACGTCGAGCGTGAACAGTCCGGCAATCACCAGCGCCGCTATCGTCATGCCGGCGGCGGCGAGAACGTTGCATCCGGCAACAACGCGGGCGCGCCGTTCGGGCGCGGCCCATGCCTGCACGGCAGCGAACGATGGAACGATGAACAGACCGCCTGAAAAGGCGATGCCGGCGAGGTCAATCATCATGCGCACGCCGGAAATGGTCGATGTGACGGCGCCGATGCCGGCGGGGGTCTCGGCAGGGGTTAGGGCATTCGCAACCCACGCGAGATCCAAGAGAAACAGCCCCATCAGGACGGCGCCGACCGGCACGAGCGCGAGATTGGGCCGCGTCCGGCTGGCGCGCGCCGCAGCGACAGAGCCGGCACCGACGGCAACGGCGAAAATGAACAGGCACAGTGTGTAGACCGCGGGCGTGCCGTTGATCAGCCGAGGGACGAGCGACTGGAGGAGTGCTAGCACACTCGCGCCCACAACCCAGAACCACGAGGTGATGAGCGCACCCTGCCAGATGCGCCGGTCCGTCTTGAGCTGTACGACCAGACCGGCCGTCGAGGTGACGATATTCCTGTCGATGACCAACTGAGGTTCGGCTGAACCGGTCGGCGGAATGAACCGCGCGGCAACGTAGCTCGCAATCGCAAGCCCGATGATCGAGACGGCAACGATGGTAATGAGGTCATCCGATCCGGAAGCGAGGCTGCCGCCGATCGTGCCGAGCAGGATTGCGAGGAAAGTGGCGCCTTCGACCAGAGCATTGCCGGCGGCAAGTTCACGCGTTTCCAGATGGACCGGCAGCAGCGCGAATTTCACTGGTCCGAAAAAGGCGCTTAGCGTGCCAAACAGGATCAGCGCTGCGAACAGAAGCGGGACCGAGGGCAAGAGGAAGCCGGCGGCGGCGATGATGGCAACCGGGATCTCCAAAAGCTTCAGCCTCTGGGCGAGTACGGCTTTGTCATGCTTGTCGGCCAGTTGACCGGCGATACCGGAAAAGAGGAAAAATGGCGCGATGAGCGCGGCCCCTGCAAGCGTGCCGATGGCCGGGCCGTTGGCCATCGCCAGCTTATAGACGGCGAGCATCGCCAGGGCGTTCTTCAGCAGATTGTCGTTGAGTGCGGCAAAGAACTGGCACCAGAACAGAGGGGCGAACCGCCGGGCGGTCATCAGTTGCGAAAACATTGGGGCACCTGTTTCAACTGCCTGCCGAGCATCCGGGCAACTGAGGCCAATTGTGGACGAAGCCCCCAATTCACCTTATGTGCAGTAAAAAATGCATCAACAGTCTGGCGATCGCGCCAATGGACCCCATATCAGTTGGCTTTGAAGCACATGCACACGAACAGAAATAGTGGCGGGCCGCGCGAGATTTTCGTCAACGGCCGCAGTGTTGAGACCTCGGCGGCGCGGCTCGATGAACTCGTCGCAGAACGTGAATTGGCCGGCCGCCGGGTCGCCACAGCTCTTAACGGAGAGTTCATTCCCGAAGGGCGGCGTGCTAGCACGGAACTCAACGTCGGCGACAGGATCGAGATCGTCTCGCCGCGTCAAGGCGGCTGATGGCCTCCATGGTTAAGCGGTTGAAGGACGCTATGAACGCGCACGACAAAGACCTGCATGACGGCGACCTGCTCACGCTCTATGGCACGCGTGTCGCTTCGCGACTGCTTTTGGGCACCGCCGGGTATCCTTCGCCTGAGGTGATGAGCAAGGCCGTCAGTGCGAGCGGCTGCAATATCGTGACCGTTTCACTTCGCCGCGAAATGTCCGGTGGCCGCGCGGGAGAGGCCTTCCTCGATCTGGTGACTCAGCTGGGCGTCAAGGTGCTGCCCAATACAGCCGGGTGCCGCACCGCGCGCGACGCGATCACCACGGCGCAGATGGCGCGCGAGGTCTTCGCGACCGACTGGATCAAGCTCGAAGTCATCGCCAATGACGATACGCTGCAGCCCGACGTTTTCGGCCTTGTCGAAGCGGCGGATGTGCTGACGCGCGACGGCTTTAGAGTATTCCCGTATACGACCGAGGATCTTTCAGTCGCCGAGCGGCTGCAACGCGCGGGATGCGAGGTGATCATGCCTTGGGCGGCGCCGATCGGCACCGGTAAGGGCATCGTCAATCGGGCGGCGCTCAAGGGTCTGAGAGCTTACTTCCCCGAAGCAGTCCTGATCGTCGATGCGGGCATCGGTGCCCCTTCGCATGCGGCAGAGGCTATGGAATTGGGGTTCGATGCGGTGCTGCTCAATACGGCGGTTGCCAAGGCGGCAGATCCCGAGCGCATGGCCGCGGCCTTTGCGGCGGCGATTTCAGCCGGCCGGCTGGCAATGACGGCGGGCATCATGCCGCCGCGGGATATGTCTCAGCCTTCGACGCCTGTGGCCGGCACGCCGTTCTTCGATCTGGATTGATGGACGGCATGGCATCCGGAATTGGATTTCCGAAATTCTATCCGATAGTCCCTGACGCGGCGTGGGTGGAGCGCATCGCGCCTCTCGGCATCGGCTGCGTGCAACTGCGGATCAAGGACGCAAGCGCCGGCGAAATCGGTTCCGCCATCCGCGCAAGCCTCGCCGCCTGCCGGGTCTATGGCTGTCAGCTGATCGTCAACGATTACTGGCGCCAGGCAATAGCCGAGGGTGCAGACTACGTTCATCTCGGCCAGGATGATCTTCAATCCGCAGATCTCGGCGCAATCCGCCGTGCCGGGGTGCGTCTCGGGGTTTCCACCCACGACGAGGCCGAACTGGCCCGCGCGCTGGACACGGCCCCTGACTACATTGCGCTTGGCCCGGTATTTCCCACAACGCTGAAAGTGATGCGCTTTGCGCCACAAGGGCTCGACCGCGTCGGTGCGTGGAAACGGCGGATTGGAACCATCCCGCTCGTTGCCATTGGCGGCATTACTCTAGAACGCGCGGGTGATGTGTTCGCGGCAGGCGCCGATTCGATCGCCGTGGTCAGCGACGTTGTGGCAAGTTCCGATCCCGAAGCGCGCATCCGCGCTTGGCTGGCGCTGGCGGGCAAGGCGGGAGCCCGCCGTTAACCACGTTGCACCGGATGTTCTCGATTGTGACATGGCACTATGATTTCGCTTTCCGGCTAAGTGGCCGCAAACGTCACGCTGTTTAATTTGATGCAGATCGCACATGTCATTTCGATTGAAGCTCAATGAGCCTTTGCAGAAATGCGTGCGCCGCATCAGCAGCGAACAATTCGACATCGCATCCCGTGAGCTCGCCGCCATCGCGATCATGCCGGATGGCGTGCATCAGACGCGCAAGGTGCTGAAACGGCTGCGGGCGCTTCTTCGTCTTATCGGTCCATCGATCGGTGCAAGGCGCCAGAAGGCGCACAACGTCCAGCTGCGAGACATCGGCCGCATGCTTGCGGGACGCCGCGAGCAAGCCGTGCTGATCGAGCCGCTAAGTGCGCTTGCGGCGCGAGCGGAGCCTGAAGCCACCGCGGTCATCGAAGGCTATCGTGACAGGCTGCGCGCGCCCCATCTCGACCTTGCCGGATCGCTGGACAGCGATCTGGCCGGGCGGGTGAAGGCGCGGATCGCGGAGCAAGCAAAGGCGTTTTCCAAGCTCAAGGTCAAAGGCAAGGGCTTTGACGCGATCGAACCGGGTTTGGTTGCGACGTACCGTTCGGGACGTAAGGCTTTCCATCTCGCGTATGAGGACCCGCACGACGACAATTTCCACGAGCTGCGAAAGATGGTGCAGGCGCATTGGCGTCATATAAGTCTGATCTCGCGTGCTTGGCCGGAGATGCTCGACGTGCGCGTCGCTGCCGCGCGCGACCTGTCGCTCATCCTTGGCGATGATCACGACTTGTCGGTACTTATCGCCCACGTTTCGGCGGACACTGATGCCGATACATCGGCCAAGGACGTGATCATCCAAGCGGCCCGGTCACAGCAAAGCGCGCTGCGCGATAGGGCGCGGCCGCACCTGGATCGGCTCTTTGCCGAACGTCCCGCTGCTTTCGGAGCGCGGATGCGCGTCTACTGGCGGGCGGCCAAGCGGCTGAAGCCGCTGATCGATGCAGCTGTACACGGTGCGTCCGCCGATTCGGGCTCTCCGGCAGCGCCCGCAGGAGGTGAGCTTGCGGCCAAAATGCCCGCGTCTTCCCTGTCGAAAGGCGCAAAGTGATCGGCTAAGGTCCGGCGGCCGTTAAATGTCCGGGACCTATCATGAGCAAGAACACCAGAATCGACAGCTTCACGATCGATCGTTCGCACTGGCCGGCGGGACATCCGGCGGCGCCGCACGGCCGCGTCGGCGTGCTGCTTCTCAATCTCGGCACGCCCGACGGGACGAGCTATTGGCCGATGCGGCGGTATCTGAAGGAGTTCCTTTCGGACGAGCGTGTGATCGAGGAACCCAAGTGGAAGTGGTGGCCGATCCTCAATCTTGTCATTCTGACCGTTCGGCCAAAGAAGAAGGGACACGACTACGCGTCGATCTGGAATACCGAACGGGACGAGGGGCCGCTCAAAACCATCACCCGCAGTCAGGCCGAGCAGCTCACCAAACGCATTGGCGGTGATCCGCGCATTGTCGTCGATTGGGCTATGCGCTACGCCAATCCAACCACGGCGAGCCGCATTGAAGCTCTGAAGGATCAGGGCTGCGATCGCATCTTGCTGGTACCGCTCTATCCGCACTATGCCGCGGCGACGACCGCAACCGCTTGCGATCAGGCATTCCGCGCGCTGATGACCATGCGCTGGCAACCGGCCGTGCGCGTATCGCCCTCATATCACGATCACCCGGTCTATATCGATGCGCTCGCCAGATCGATGCGCCATGGACTGGAAAAACTCGATTTCCAGCCGGAGAAGATCATCGCCACTTTCCATGGCATGCCGGAGAAATATCTCCAAGCCGGCGATCCCTATCACTGCCAGTGCCAGAAGACGTCGCGGCTGCTGCGGGATGAATTGGGGATTGCGCCTGAGCGCTGGCTGACGACATTCCAATCGCGGTTCGGCAACGATCCGTGGCTGCAGCCATATACGGACGCGACGGTCGAGCGTCTGGCCAAGGAAGGTGTAAGGAAGCTCGTTCTCGTAGCCCCAGGCTTTTCGGCGGATTGCCTGGAAACACTGGAAGAATTGGACGTGGAGAACCGCGGGATATTCGAATCGAACGGCGGACAGAAATTTGCCTATATCCCGGCATTGAATGACAGTCCGGAAGGCCTCGATGTGATCGAGGCCATCGTTAGGCGGGAATTAATGGGCTGGATTTGATTATCCTCCCAATCGCCGGATAATCGGCTATTGCCAACTTTATTGCGGCATTATTTGCGCCTGTGTTCCGGAATATGCCCAATCCTAACGCCTTATTTACGCATTTGCTGTGCTCTCCCCTTATCAAACGGCGATTCGACCCTAATTGAAGGGCTCGGACCTGAAATGTGGGAGAGCACGTCATGCTTCCGGAATTGGGTGGATTTGGGGTAATCGTCCTCGCCTTCCTGGCACTTGTTGCCTGGGCTTTGTGGTCGACCATCAAGATCGTTCCTCAAGGTTACAACTATACGGTTGAGAACCTCGGCAAATATACCAGAACGTTGACTCCTGGCATGGCCATCCTGTTCCCTGTCATCGAGCGGGTCGCGCATCAGATGAACATGAAGGAACAGGTGATGGACATTCCGAGCCAGGATGTCATCACTCGTGACAACGCCATGGTCCGTGTCGACGGCGTAGTCTTCTTTCAAATCCTGAATGCGGCGAAAGCGGCCTACGAAGTCGATGCGCTGGAGCCCTCGATCGTCAACCTCACCATGACCAACATCCGTACCGTCATGGGCTCGATGGATCTGGACGAGTTGCTGTCCAACCGCGATCAGATCAACGCCAGATTGCTGCACGTCGTCGATGCGGCGACCGAAGCCTGGGGCGTCAAGGTCACGCGCATCGAGATCAAGGACATTGCCCCTCCGCGCGATCTCGTCGACAGCATGGCCCGGCAGATGAAGGCGGAACGCGAGAAGCGCGCTCAAATTCTCGAATCCGAAGGCCTGCGTCAGGCCGCGATCCTCAAGGCGGAAGGTGAGAAGCAGGCTCAGGTGCTCGAAGCCGAAGGCCGCCGGGAAGCCGCATTCCGCGACGCGGAGGCGCGCGAGCGCGCGGCAGAAGCGGAGGCCAAGGCCACGCAGATGGTGTCCGACGCCATCGCCAACGGCAATGTCCAGGCCATCAACTATTTCGTTGCCAACAACTACGTGAAGGCGCTCGAAGCGCTAGCTTCGGCTCCGAACCAGAAGGTCATCATGATGCCGCTGGAGGCCTCATCCATTATCGGTTCGCTCGGCGGCCTTGCCCAGATCGCGAGTGAAGCGTTCAATGGCGGTGGCGGAACCACACCGCCCCGTCAAACGCCGCCGCGCACCACGCCGCGCGCCGGTAGCCTTCCGCAAACCTAACGGGGAAGATCACACATCATGGAATCTCTGGCTGACCTGATTGCCAAGTATGGTACGCCGCTATGGTTCGTGCTCGCCGTCGCCCTGTTTATACTGGAAACCATTGTTCCGGGCGTACACTTCATGTGGTTTGCGCTCGCCGCCGGCATCATCGGCTTTCTAGCGCTCTTCGTGCCGATGGCGTGGCAGGTGCAGCTGCTGCTGTTTTCACTGCTGTCGATCGTTACGGTTTTCCTGGTGCGTCGCTCGGACTTCGGCGTCAACGCCAAAACCGATGAGCCGGTCTTGAACGTGCGCGGCGCGCAATACATCGGCCGCACCGTTATCGTCGAAGAATCGATCCGCAGCGGACGCGGTAAGGTGCGCGTCGGCGACACGATCTGGTCGGCGGAAGGTGAGGATGCGCACAAGGGCGCCCACGTTGTCGTCACCGGCGTCAACGGTACGGTGCTGGTCGTGGCGCTGCCGGAAATCGATTGATCGGGCCTAGATCACGCCCAGGCGCAACAGGTCGTGGACGTGAACAATGCCGACCGGCTTGCCTTTCTCGACCACGAACAGCGCGGTAATTCGCGATGAATTGATGAGTTCGAGCGCCGCGGAAGCGAGCATCGACGGGGCGATCGTTTTCGGCTTCCTCGTCATAATGTCGTCTACGCGTGCCGACAACAGGTCGGACCCCATGTGACGGCGCAAGTCGCCGTCGGTGATGATGCCTTGCAGCTTGCCGGTCTTGTCGATGACGCCGAGGCAACCCAGGCTCTTCGCCGTCATCGTTACCAGCGCCTGTGCCATCAGTTCGCCCGCCGGCACCAGCGGCAGCCTGTCGACCTTGTGCATGATGTCAGCGACGTACTTGAGGTTGGCGCCAAGCGAGCCTCCGGGGTGGAATACCTTGAAGTCGTGGGCCGTAAACCCGCGGCCTTCCAGCAGCGCGATCGCCAAGGCATCACCCAAGGCCAGCTGCATTGTCGTCGATGTTGTCGGAGCCAGCCCGTGCGGGCAGGCTTCTTTCGCGCGGGGCAACAGCAGCACCACGTCCGCCTGCTGGCCTAAAGCGGAATCGGCGCGTGAGGTGAGGGCGATGAGCGGCACGGCGAACCGGCGCGAATAGGTGATGAGCGGCTTCAATTCGACTGTCTCGCCCGACCAGGAGAGCGCCAGGATCAGGTCGTCGCGGGTGACCATGCCGAGGTCGCCATGCGAGGCCTCGCTCGGATGGACAAAGAAGGCCGGTGTGCCGGTCGATGCAAACGTCGCGGCGATCTTCTGGCCGACGTGGCCGCTCTTGCCGATACCGGTGACGATGACCCGGCCGCGCACGCCTTTCAGCCGCACCACCGCCTCGGCAAAGGGCTGCGACAGCGAGGTCTTGAGACCGGTGGCAAGCTGCGTCAGACCATCGGCCTCCAGGCTCAGCGTGCGCAGCGCCGAGTCGACCGACGCCGGTTTGGCGGCAACGGCTTTTGGCTTGGCCGTGCTGGAGCGCGACGCCCGCTTGGGGGCGGCCGGCTTGGCGGCGGAATGGACGACGGCCTTCTGCATTCAGGTCCCGATCAAAGCGCCTTGCGGCGGTCGCAGTTCAAGGCGGCTTGTCTAGCAAACTCGGGCCCGGACCGCCACCGCCCGGCCCCTGGAAGCGTCCGCCGTCCACTCTTAAGGTCACTTTAACCAACGCTTTCTAAGGTCGGCGGGTCGATCAGTGTGCGTTCGTGTGATTCTTGGATATCACGAGGAGCGCCGCGATCATGGGCGGCCGGAAATTCGCTTGGTTCCTGTCCGGCTTTGCGCTGGCGCTGTTGATTGGCGCCCTCAGCGCTCCCGTGCACGCCCAGACCTATCAGACCGGCCCGACGACACCCCGGAACGGCAATCTGCCGCAACCTGATGCCGCCGACGGCTATGCCGCGCCCGGTATCCCTCAGCCGGTGCCCGAGGACGATCCTAGCATGACGCCCGAGGAACAAGATCCTCTGGAGCCCGTTCCGCGCATCGGTCAACGTCCCGTGGTGCAGGACGGTGATCCCAATTATCCGGTCGAGCCGTCGCAGTTGCGTGACGGCGTGATAGACGTTGGAGAACCTGCTCCGCCCGAGGACGGCACCGATCCGTCCGTGGTCGATACGCGCGATCAGGAAGAGGCCCAGCTGTTCGAGGCCCCGAGCAATCCGCCGGCCGGCTTCGACCCGCTCCTGTTCCAGATCGAGGACCTTGATCCCATCCGCGACAACCGCGCTCCGCAGCGTCTGTTCCGGCGCGAGCCGTACGATCCGGTCGGTATCAAGGTCGGCTCGTTCGTTCTGTTCCCGGAATTCGAATTCAGCGGTTCGTATTATTCAAACGTGTTCCGCGCCCCGAATGGCGTGTCGGATGTCGCGCTCAATGTGCTGCCGTCGGCACGGCTGGTTTCCAACTGGGACCGCCATGCGCTCGAACTGCGCTCGACAGGCGATTTCAGCTTTTTCAATGACTATGACAGCGAGAACGACAAGGGCTATCTGGTCGAAGGCCGTGGCCGCATCGACATCACCCGGCGGACCAATGTCCAGGGCTTGATCAGTCACGAGCAGTCGCAGGAAAGCCGCTCGGCGCTCGATGCGAGTTCGGCAGGCTCACGCGCCACGGTGACCACCGACCGGGCGGAGGCATCTCTCAATCATCGCTTCAACCGCTTGTCGTTGCAGTTTCGCGGCAGTGTCGCCGATTTCTCCTACGGCGATACGACCAATGGCACGGCGATCGCTGACAACTCCGATCGTGACATGACGCAGACCGAAGAGACGGTGAGGGCAACTTGGGAATTCAAACCGACGTTTTCGGTATTTTCCGAAGTGGCGGTCAACCAGCGCAACTATGACCGGGTCGCGGTGAGCGACCTCATCAATCGCAGTTCGGATGGTCAGCGCTATCGCGCCGGCGTTTCCTTCGGCAACACCGGTCAGATCCTGCGTGGCGAAGTCGGCATCGGCTATGGCGTGCAGACGCCGGATGACAAGCGGCTCGATTCCGTCGAGGGCCTGATCCTCGATGCCAACGCCACATGGCGCGTCTCCGAGGTGACGTCACTGCTGTTCACGGCCCGCTCGGACGTGTCGGAAACCACGACCGTTGGCGTCGGCGGATCGTTCAACCGCGCGGCCGGCGTCGAACTGCGCCATGAATTGCAGCGGTATCTCATTGCCTCGGCCGGCATCACCTATACCACGCAGGATTCAGGCGACGGGGTCATCGACGAGAACGAGTGGCGCACCGCCCTCGGGCTCGAATATTACGTCAATCCCGAAACAATCCTGTTCAGCCGCTACGCCCATACCAAGTTCAACGCGATCGGATCGGCGTCGGACTATGACAATGACGAGGTCCACGTCGGCGTGCGCTGGCGCCGCTGAGCAAATCCTGCGCCCGGGCGTCCAATCTGACAATTTCCGCGTTTATGATCCATGGGTGGCTGCACTGTGCTGCGCGCGACCCGCCAAGATGCCGGGGTATGCCGATGGCGTCCGTGGGCAAGCGGTGGTGCGCTGGTTTGCGAACCAGCAGCCGCGTCACATCGGCAAGCGGGCAAGCTGGTTGCCGAAGTAGTTATCGACAGCGTTGACGATCGAATCCGCCACACGCTCGCGCCACTCGTCGGACTTCAAGTTATTGGCGTCCTGCTTGTTCGATACGTAAGCAAGCTCGATCAGCACCGACGGAAACTGCGCCGTCTTCAACACGCGGAACGCCGCCTGCTGGTCGGGATCGTTGCGCATTGGCGTGTTTTCGCCCATCTCCTCAATAACCGTCTTGGCGAACACGTTGGTGCGCTCGCGCGTCAATTCGACGTCGCGCTCGGCAAGGTCCGACAGGATGTCGCGAACCGACTGCACGTCGCCGTCGGCCTTTTTCACGGCATCGATGTCTTTTTCGCTCATGACATTGGCGCCCACTCGGCTCTTTGTCGAGCGTTCCAGGCTCTTGGCGACGCCGTCGCGCAGCGAAAAGATGGTGGCCCCGCGGGCGCGCGTGCCGGCGTAGTCGGCGTGGATGGCGATGAACAGGCTGGCGTTGTGTCGTTCTGCAAAAGCACGGCGCTCGTCGAGTTCGACGAACACATCCTTGTCGCGGGTCATCAGCACCTTGTAGCGGCCGGTCTTTTCGAGCTGCTGGCGCAGCTCGTGGCCGAAATCCAGGACCACCTTCTTTTCGACCGTGCCCCATTTGGCGGCACCCGAATCCATGCCGCCGTGTCCGGGATCTATGACGATGATGGGCTTGAACGCACGTGCGGCGCGCGCCTTGGGGCTTTCGGCTTTCTTCGGTGTGGGCGGCTGCAAGCCTGATGCGCCTAGTCCGGATGGCTGCGTCGCCAGCGGCTTGCGGCCTTGCCTCAGCGCCGCGTCGGCGGAGAGAATGTCGAGGGTGAGCCGGTAGACGCCAGAGTTGTCCTTTTCGACCTTGGAGCTCTCGACTACGACCGGCTGGGCAACGTCGAGCACGATGCGGGTTTTGCCCGGTGCCGCGAGACCGCCGCGAAACGAGGTGATGAGGCCTTTTGCCTTTGCCTCAAGCGCTGGCAGCTGCAACTTGACGTCTGGCAACTCGACCACGACGCGATTGGGATTGGAGAGCGCAAACACCTGCACGTCGACTTTGCGATCGAGACCGACGACGAAACGGGTGCGCGGTGCCTGGGCGGAGCTAGGTGCGGGGGCAGGCGTGGCGGCGGCAAGCCGGTCCTGACGCGGTGTCGCATCGGCGCACTGCTCTTCAGCGTGCGCGCCCAAACCCGGCATCGCCACAGCGAAAAGGCAGCAAACGCGGAAAACGGCCCGCGACCTGGCGAAACTCATGACGACTCTTCCCCCGTCATCGCTGCAAGGGCCTCACGGCCCTGAGCGGGACAAAGACACGATCACCCCGGAAGATGGCGTTTTGAGGAACCTTCCGCGGCCTCCTTAAGGTTATCGCGGGGGCAAGGTTAAGCCAGCGTTAACGCTTGACCTGGGAGTGCCGCTAGCGCGATTCGCGCGCCGCTCTCTAGGCTGCCGCGATAGAGGCCGTCAGGGGTTCCAGCGGGATGCGGCCGCATCGTCCTCGTCGCGGGCATCGACCCAATGGCCAGCCCCATCGGCGCCGGTTTCCTTTTTCCAGAACGGGGCTCGAGTCTTCAAATAATCCATCAGGAACGCGCAGGCGTCGAACGCGTCCTTGCGATGGGCCGAACAGGCGACGGCGAGCACGATGTTATCACCCGGTCTCAATGTGCCGACCCGATGGATGATGAGGCTCGCGGTCAGCGAAAATCTCGTCCGCGCTTCGGCTTCGATAGCTTCGAGTTCACGCTCGGTCATACCTTCATAGTGCTCGAGCGACATCGTCTGCAGGGTCTTGCCCTTGGCGGTTCCGCGGACTTTGCCGATGAAGCTCGCGACGGCGCCGATATCGGTATTTGCCGCCGTTAGCGCCGCGACCTCGGCGCCGATGTCAAAGTCCCGCTCCTGAACGCGCACGCTCATAACCGTCTAGCCTCCGGTCACGGGCGGAAAAAAGCCGATCTCGCGGGCCCCGCCAATTGCTGCGTCGGCCTTCACATGGGCACGGTCGAGCGCGGTACGGATGGCCTCAGGCCTGGCAAACGCCTGCTCGAACTCGGGTCCGCGGGTTTTCAGCCAGCCAATCAGGTCTGCGACGGTGACAATACCTTGGGGCAGGGCAAGTCGCTCCTCGCTGAGGCCGGTTTTCTCCCGGACCCAGGCAAAATAGCGGATGGTGATTACCGGCTCGGTCATTGGTGCGTCTTCGGCTCTAGCGCTCCATGGCGTGGCGGACGCCAGCCTTGAGATAGTCGTATCCGGTGAGCAGCGTCAGCAGTGCCGCCATCCAGAGGATGACAAGGCCCGCTTCCTCCACGCCCGGCACGATTTTGGCCGCCGCCGGGCCGACGAGCAGCATCGCCAGGGCGATGAACTGGAACGTCGTCTTCCATTTGGCGAGTTGGGTCACGTGGATCTTGACGTTCAACTCAGCCAGAAATTCCCGCAAGCCCGAGACCAGAATTTCGCGTGACAGGATGATGATCGCCGCCCAGATCGACCAGCCCGAAAGCGTTCCGTCGAACACGAGCATCAAAATCGTGACGCCGACCAGCAGCTTGTCGGCAATCGGGTCAAGCATACGGCCAAGCGTCGATTGCTGCATCCAGATCCGCGCCAGATAGCCATCGAGCCAATCGGTGATGCATGCCGCGACAAAAATGGCAAAAGCGGCCCAGTGCGCGGCGTCGCTGCTTGAGAAAAACAGCACGCCGGCGAGAACCGGCACTGCCGCGATCCTTCCGTAAGTCAGGATGTTGGGCAGGCTCGTCAGATGCGGCGGTGGCGCACGTTGATCCATGCCTCTCGGTAGCGCCGCTATCGGGCCTGCGTCAATGGCTTAACCTCGCATCGGCGTCATGCATTGGCCTCAACTTGCCGCGACCACACCGGGTTTGGTCTCGATCTCGATGTTTTCCCGCTTCATGGCCTCGAACACGGCTATCCTCAGGTCCGACTGAACTTTGAGGCCGCGGGTGATGTCCGGCAACAGGACGCGCAGGCTGAATTCGGTCGCCGCTGCCGAATAGCCCTCGAATACGGCCACGGGCGTTGCCTCCGGCATAATGTCCGGATGACGGCGCGCACATTCGGTCAGAATTGCCAGCACGTGCCGCGGATCAGCATTCGGCCCGGCGGTGAATTTCAGCACGATCCGGCCAACGGCGTTGCGGTGGGTCCAGTTCAGCACGCGCCCGGTGATCAGTTCGGAATTCGGTACGATGAGGCTCGCCCGGTCGAAGGTTTCGATCTCGGTGGAGCGCACCGAGATGCGCTTCACGTTCCCCTGCTCATTGCCGACGACGACCCAGTCGCCGACCTTGATCGGTCTCTCGAACAGCAGGATCAAGCCGGAGACGAAGTTGTTGACGATCGATTGCAGGCCAAAGCCGATACCGACCGACAAAGCGCCGGCGACGATGGCGAGGTTGGTGATGTCGAAACCGGCGTATGAGATGGCGACCATGGCGGCAATCGCCGTGCCCGCATAGCCGACCGTCGTATCGACCGAATTGGCAATGCCGGGGTCCATGCGGGCGAGCACCACATCCCGCAGGCGCCGCTGGATCAGCCGCGTCGCAAACAGCAGCGCCGTGAACAGCAGGATGCCGATCAGGATGCGTACCAGAGAGATGTGGAACTGGCCGATTTCGAAACCGAACAGGGCGGATTTCACCCAGTCTCGAATATCGGGACCCGAGAACCCCCATTGCAGCATCAGCGCCGGAATGGCGGCAAGTGCCAGCAGTACCGTCAGCACGCTCTCTGTCAGCCAGGCGAGCTGGCGGCGCCGTGGCGCATCGATGCCGAACTGCTGTTCCAGCACAGAGCCGACGGCGTTGGTGCCAGCATTGCTTTCCCGTGTGAAGGCGCGGATGGCGAGGAACAGAAGCGTGGCGATCAGCACCACGACGCCGGTCATCACGATCTGCTGAGCCATGAAGCGGCCAAGCGCGACGTAGCCGGTGAGACAGGCAACCATAATGGCTGCCGCAGCGAACCACATCGGTATCTTGATCCAGCGCGGATAAATCCGCGCCACGCGAACGGGCTCACCCGTCGTACCCGGTGCCGGTGCCGCCGGTTCGAACGGCGTCAGCAGGATACCGGCGAGCACGCCGGTAAATGCGAGGCTGGCGACGAGCGACTGCACGACGCTGATCGAGAGCGGGAAATAAAGGATCTGACCGACCGCGGTGAAGAACAGATCGGCGGCGTAGATGGCAGCCAGAACCTGCAACAGGCGGCAAATGCGCGTCGCGGCACGATCCGAAAGATCGACCAGACGCCGCTCAGGCCGGTGCGGTGCGAACACTGCCGAGAGAAGCGCCGACACGCCGATGAAGATCAGCGCGGCGCGCAGCAGCGCCGCCCCGGCCGGTGCGGCGGTCGGATAATACAGCAGACCCAGGTAATCGAAGCCGCCGTAGAGTGCCAAGGCTGTCGCGGCGCCGGGAAGTGCCAGCATGGGTGCAACCCAAGAGGCCGTGGCGGCTCGGTCGAAGAACGACGGCACCGGCCTCATGGGATCGCGGCGCGTGCGAGTGACGCGCATCAAGATCGCCTTCAGCAGCAGATAAAGCACAGCACATGCGGCCAGCAGCATGCTGACGCCGGCCTTCTCGCGCAGAATTGAGTTGGTCCAATCCTCGGCGTTGTAGTTGAGGCGCCAGGACACGGCCGGAAAGTCGCTAACGAGGTTGGTCCACAGCGACGGGAACAGCGGGCTCGACATGCGTTCGGTGAGCGAGCGCACGAAAATCTGGAGCCGCAGGTCCGTGATCTTGTCGATCGCCTGACGTGCGCGCCACCAGGTCACTTCCAGCGTCTTGATGGCACCCGAAAGCTCGGATGCTTCGGCATTGAGACGCGTGCGTTCGGCAGCAATCGACGGCGCCTCGGGCGGTGCGTCCTTGGCCGGCGGCTCGCCCAATTGGCTGATCTGCCGCTGAAGATCGGCGAGGCGTGGCCTCAGGCTGTCGGCGGTCTGCGTGGTCTTGGAAATGACCTGATCGATGTCGTCACGCAGCCGGCCAAGATCGGTATCGACCGAGGTGATCGCAGTCAGCGTCTTTTCCGCGCCCTCCATGGTGCCGACCACATGTGTGATGGTCGCATTGACCTCTGGCGGCAGCACCGCCGCGGCCGGCCGCGCGGCTGCCGGTTCCGCCGGCGTATCGGTTGCGGCCGGTACGGCCGGTTGCGCCTCCGTTGCCGGTGCTTCCACTGGCGCTGCGGCGCCGGTCGCCAAGGCTGGCTTTGAATCGTCCGTTTGCGCGAAGACGGGCTGACCCAAGGTGATGATCAGCGCCAGGCCGGCGATAGTGGCGATCAGCGCGGTAAAGCCGTTCCAACGAATTGTGCGTCTGGAGCGATGCATGGTCATGGGCTCTGAGCTGCTGCTTTTTTGCGAGGATTGTGGAAAGGCGTCAGGATACGCTGAAACGAATGCGGTGCCGGGTGCGGCATGGCGTGCCAGTGGCACGAAATTAGGGCGCGCCTTCGCGAGAGCCGCGCCCGATCCGAGTACCCGCGCGCCAGCCGAATATCAAGACCGCGTCGGAAATCGCTGAACCGCCGGTGTGACGGGGCCGTTGCGCCCGTCAGTTCGATGCGCTGAAACGATAAACACCAATCAGTCGCAGGCTGTGGAGATCGGGATCGCTGGTGACGACAAGCCCGTCCTCCGGGTTGGCATAAATGGTCTTTTCGCCAAACATGGAATAGCGGTACTCGGCCCGCACGGCGAAATTGCCGCTTACGAGCTTTTCGAACCCACCGCCGAGCGTCAGCCCGTCATATTGCTCCGACTTGATGGCGAAACTCTCGTCACCGATGGTGGCTTTGAGGTCGGAGAACGAAAGCCGGCTGTAGCCGGCGAGGCCGTAAGCCAGCACGTCGCCGCCGATAACGGCGCCGAGCCGCCCGCCGATGGTCCACATCTGCTCGGCACTCGGCAGGTTGGCTGTGACGGCCTGGCTGCCGAGCAATCCTTCGATCGACACGTCTTGCGCCGACCGGTCATAGCTGCCGAAAACGCCAGCGACGATCCCGCCGGAAACACCGGCGTCGTATCCGGCCGTGAGCGTGCCTGCGATGTCGCCGCCGCCGATGCCTTTGCCCTTTCCGATGGTGTCGATGACGCCTGCGTCGGAATGGGTGAGGGCGATTTCTCCGGTGATGCCATCGACGCCGCCGCCCGCGCCGGCATAGAAGCCCGTAAATGCGCCCGCCGGAGCCGGCGGAGGCGAAGCTTCCGGTCCGCTGCCGGCGCCGCCGAACCGGTACGATACGCCGACCCGGCCGACATGGAGAACCGGATCAATGCTCACGGTTGCGTCTGAACCAGTGACATTGATGCGCTCTTCTCCAAGCCGCGACTGGCGATATTCGCCCCACACAGAGACCGAGTTGGACAGTTTGTGCTCCAAGCCGCCACCGAACACGATGCCACTAAAAGTCGGCATGTTCAGTGAGCCGCCATCGCTGTCCACGAGCGCGCCATTGAAGCGCGTCTCGTAACCGATCGAGGGATCGTCGAAGGCGACGCGTGTGTAGCCAACGAGGCCATACGCCATGGTCACAGGAGAAACGATGACGCCGGCGCGCCCGCCGACGGCCCAGGCGTACTGGAAATCGAGCAGCGTTGCGGAGTAGTCTTCGCTGGTGCCAGCGCCGTCCGTCGCCGACAGCGATCCCTTGGTGTCGATGTTCGACCAGTCATAGCTGGCGAAGACACCGAGCACGAACAGGGACGATACTTGCAGGTCTGCGCCCACGCGCAGCGTCGCGCCAAAGTCTCCACCGCCCAATCCGTCGAGTTCGAGGACATCCGTCGAGACGGTCGACGTAATGGATGTATCGATGGTCGCTGCATCCGCGCCGATGCCGCCGCCGGCATAGATCTGTGACCACGTGTCGGCCGCAGCCGGCAGCGCCAGCAGCAGGCACGCACTGGCGGCGCCAAAGAAACGGATTGATGTTGACTTGCGCCGTACCCTAGCCATTGGCCCGGGGCCGGACCGGCGCGCCCAAACGGCCGCCTGCCTCACGCCTGACATACGCACTACGCCCCCGCTACGCGTCCTCACCAACCCTGCGGCCGAGACACAGCCCTGAGGACGGCCGAAGTGTCAGCGTGCGGACGGCCGCGAGTCAAGAGTGTTTACTCCCAGGTGTGGCGCCGCTGCACGATCCGGCTCGAAACGCGACGGCGTGCGCCTGCGCCCCATCAGCCGCGCCCGTCGTGGAAGAAGTCATAGATCTTCTTTGCCATTTCAGCCGAGATGCCGGGCACGGCTTTCAGATCTTCAATGCCGGCGCGAGAGACGGCCTTGGCAGAGCCGAAGTGCTTGAGAAGCGTGCGCTTTCGCGTCGGGCCGATGCCGTCGATATCGTCCAGCGGGTTGGCGCCGAGAGACTTGGCGCGCTTGGCGCGGTGGGTGCCGATGGCGAAGCGGTGGGCTTCGTCCCTGAGGCGCTGGACGAAATAGAGCACAGGATCCTTGGCTTCCAGCATCATCGGCCGGTCGCGGCCTATGATATGAAAATGCTCGCGTCCCGCATCGCGGTCGGGCCCCTTGGCGACGCCGATCAGCTTGATGTCGGTGATGCCGAGGTCGGCGAACACGTCACGCGCAACGCTGAGCTGGCCGAGGCCGCCGTCAATAAAGACCAGATCCGGCCGGTCGGGAAAGGCATCGCCGAGATTGGCCTCGTCATCGTCTGCTGCAACCGTCCCGGCGCCGCTATCAACGGCCGCGTCGGGCGGCAGGATAGCCGGATCGGCCGGATCGGTTTCGCCCGCCGCCTGCGTTTCCTCGATGACCAGCCGCTTGAACCTCCGGGTCAAGACTTCGCGCATCATCGCGTAGTCGTCGCCGGCGGTGATACCGGCAGTCTTGATGTTGAACTTGCGGTACTGGCCTTTGACGAAGCCATCCGCGCCGGCAACGATCATCGCGCCGACCGCGTTGGTCCCAGAAATATGCGAGTTGTCGAACACCTCGATGCGCCGCGGCGGACGCTCAAGGTCAAAACGCTCGGCCAACGCTTCGAGCAAGCGCATCTGCGACGAACTCTCGGCGAGCTTGCGGCCAAGCGCTTCTTTGGCATTAGAGAGGGCGTGCTCGACCAGGCCTGACTTGGTGCCGCGCGCGGGGATGCGGATTTCGACCTTGCGTTCGGCTTTGGTCGAGAGCGCCTCGGCAAGCACGGCCCGGTTCGGCACCTCGTGCGAAAGCAGGATGAGCTTCGGCACCGGCTTGTCGTCGTAGAACTGGGCGACGAAGCTATCGAGCACCTCGTCTACCGGAAGAGAGCGGTCGGCCTTGGGATAGTAGGCGCGATTGCCCCAGTTCTGCCCGGTGCGAAAAAAGAAGACCTGGATGCACGTCTGCCCGCCGTCCTGGTAGGCGGCGAACACGTCAGCCTCTTCCACGCCTTCCGGATTGATCGCCTGGTCCGCTGTGACGTGCGCCAGGGCCCACAACCGGTTGCGATATTTGGCGGCCGTTTCGAATTCGAGTTTGTCGGAAGCATCCTGCATCAACTGCTGATACATCTGCCGGACGTTCTGGCTCTCGCCGTTCAGGAACCGCACGGCCTCGTCGACGAGCTTTGCGTAGTCTTCAAGACTGATTTCGCCGGTGCAGGGCGCGGCGCAGCGCTTGATCTGATGCAGCAGGCACGGGCGGGTGCGCGTTTCATAGACGCTGTCGGAACACGTACGCAGGAGAAATGCACGTTGCAGCATCGTGACCGTACGGGTGACGGCGCCAGCAGAGGCGAAGGGGCCGAAGTAATCGCCTTTGCGAGCACGCGCGCCACGGTGCTTCATCACCTGTGGGGCGGCCTGATCGCGCGCGATCAGGATATACGGGAACGACTTATCGTCGCGCATCAGCACGTTGAAGCGCGGCCGGAAGCGCTTGATGAGGTTCGCTTCCAGCAGAAGCGCCTCGGCCTCCGTGCGCACCGTCACGAATTCCATCGACTGGGTGGCGGCGATCATGCGGGCGATGCGGTTGGTGTGGCCGCCCATTCGCGCGTAGTTCGACACGCGCGCTTTGAGAGATCGCGCTTTGCCGACGTAGATGACGTCGCCCGCCGCATCCAGCATGCGGTAGACGCCGGGCGTGGCCGGCAGAAGTTTCAGATATCCGGCGATGATCTCGACGCCCGTTCTGGGCGGCGGAGGTGCGCCGGGCGCATCCGTGCCGGTGGTGTTGTCGTTCATGGCGCATAGATCGCGCGCCGCGAGGAGGGCTGCAAGCGGCCCCGGCAATTTTCGCTCAAGTTTCTGGTTTTGAAGGCGATTGCCGGACTTGCCTCAAAATGGCCAAGGAACGGGCGCGAACCTCAAATGGGAGATTTGATCGGGACGGTCGGCGGGTTTGGGAGCTTTGTGATGCGTGCAGTCCTCATCGTCCTTGCGCTAGCCGTTGCGGCGCTCGCGCCCGCCACTGCAGCCGTCAAACCCGGCAAGGAAAAGGCTCCGGCCGCGTTCTCGCGCAGTGAGGAGGTGCTCAAATGGATCAACGGTTACCGGTTGAAGCCAGAGCCGAAGCGGCTGCCGCAGGCGGTCAGGGCCATGTCGGATTTCGGCCTCATCCGCGACATGGACCAAGCTGGCGTCTACATCGGCTTCACGGCCGGCGTGCTGGGCTCTGAAGCGGACAGCATCGACAAGGCTATTACGGCGCTGTTTCCTCTCGGACCCGAGGATCAAGTCCTCCTCATCAAGGCCATCGCCTATTCAGGACTGCCGGACTGGAAGCAAGTTCTGACCCGCTATGTCGAGCGTATGCCCGCCCGCAAAGTCTTGATCGACAAATATCTGTTCGGCGGCAAGCCCTCGCTCGAGGACTTGCCTCTGCATGAGGATCAAAGCGCCATTGACATCAACTGGGGCTACTATTTCGCGACTGGAGCGGAAGCGCCGGTGCGCCGCATCGTCAAGGCCATGGCGATGTCGACCGACAAGGATGACGTCGAAAAACTCACCATCGGCTCGATGGCCAAATGGACTTTGGCGCAGAACGCGGCGCACGATGCCGATCTTCTCGCGATGCTGAAGCAGTTGCCCGAAGACGAGGCGGCGGCCGTGCGGCAGCCTTTGAACGAGGTGATCGACGCGGCGGAAACCTTGGAACTCTCGAAGGTGCGCAGACAGGCGCTAGCCTCGATCGAAGAGCTGAAGGCCAAAGGTCCTGAGAAGGTGCGCGCCTACAATTGGTGGGGCCAGGCCGGTCAGACGGTCCTGGCGCTGGGTTGCGTCGCGGCTGGCGCTCTGGGGCAAGTCGAGTTCGGCATTCCCTGCGTTGTCGGCGGCGCACTCTCTTCCGCCGCGCTCAAATATCTCGGACCCTCGCAGTGACCGTGGCGACGCTATTCGCTGCCTGAGCAGTTGGCGTTGGCGTCGGCCAGCGCCTTGTCTTTGGTCTCGTACTCGCCAATGACGTCAACCTTGATCGCATTGGCCTTGGCAAACGTATCGACCATCGATTTTTCGAAGCCGTCGAGTACAGTCAGCGCGGTAAGACGGGTTTTGCCGCCGGATTCATCGCGCAGCAGCAGCGTCTTGCTGCCACCATAGCTGGCGGCCTGGACGAGGCAGTTCGCATCGCTTGCGGCGGCGGGTGGCGCTGGCGCCGGCCGCGCGGCGGGCGCAACCGTCGCGGCCGGATCGACCGGGCCGCCGAGTTTCGATGGCTCCACGGGCGCCGATGGAATCTTGAATTTTCCAAGCAGAAAGCCGCCGTCCTCGGCAGGAGTCTCTGCCGCCGGTGCGGCTTCGACAACGGCGGCGGCAGGTGCTTCCGGCGCGGCGGCGGGCGCTTCAGCCGGCTGTGGTGCCCCAGCGACCGTGTCGAGATCGGCGGCGCCCTCGCGCGACCAGATTGTCCGCACCGGGGATTTGGATTTCTTGGCCGGTTCTTTGTCCTGCGAGACAGATGGACTCTGAACCGTCTGCGCTTCCGGCGCGCCCTTTGCCTTCGCGCCCGCAGCAGCGCCGCCGGCCCACGGAAGATCATCCGGCCCGGCAAGCTTCATGCGTTCTTCCGGCCCGCCCAGCCGGGTCGGCGGGGGATAGTTGAAGCTCGTCTTGCGCAGAACTGGTTGCGGCTGCGGTGGCGCGCGATCGGTCACCGTCTCCGGTTTGCAGTACCCCTCGCGGAACATCGATGCCACCGTATCGATCGACCGGGCGTAGGCGCGATCCGCCGCCCAGCGGCGGGCAAGATCGCCGAACGTTACCGGGCGGTGCAACCGCCGCGACTTGTCGATGATATCGTCCTGGTTCTCGCGCGTACGTTTCGCCACCGGCTCTGCCACCCGTTCGCCCGAATAGGCGACAAGGTGCTGGATCTGCGCGTGTACACCGGTTTTGATGTCGGCGAAGCGCTCGCCAGGCACACCGCCGCCGGTCGCGCCGATACCGGCAAAATTGTTCTGGTGCTCGCGCACGTCGCCGCGACGGCCGTCGCCGCGGCGATACTTGAGGTAGTTGGTCTCGAGGATCATCTGAAAGAAGGCGTAGTCCCAACGCACGCCCCAGGCTTCGCCATAGTGCTTGTACCACTTGGCGATATCGCGGTAGCGCGGATTAAGGCCTTCGTTGCGATCGGCCAGAAAGGTCATCAGCCGGTCGGGTGTGGCGCAGACCGGAACGCGATTCTGCGCATTCATCCGGATCGCCGGTGCGGCCTCGACCGCCGTCGTCGTCAAGAGAAATGCGACGAAGATGCCGGCCGTGTGGCGTGGCCGCCGTGCGCAAGTGACGTGGCGCAGCGTCATGTGTTTGCCCTCAAGGAAGAGACGGCTCAACCTTCAGGGCAGAGTTCAAAGGCCTTATCGAGGGCTTGGGTCTGGCTGGAATATTCGCCGACCGTCTGGCCGCCCTTGGCGTAAGCGGCGATGTAGGCATCGGCCTCGCGCTTTTCCGAACCTTCGTTGACGTCGAGCACGGTGTAGTTCACCTGCGCATCGGCGCTGGCCTTGATGATGACGGAGTGGGTGCCGCCGTAGCTGGCAGTCCAGACCTTGCATTTGGCGACCGCCTCTTTCGCAGCCGGCGGCGGCGTGGCGGCGGGCTTGGTTCCCGCGCCGAGGGCGGCCGTTTCGACTTTCGCCTTGTCGCCAGTCGTCGCGACTGCGGGGGCGGCGCCTTGAGCCACTTCGGCATCGGGCTGTTTGGGTGCATTGATGATGGTCACGGCCGGCTGGGCCTTGGTGGTGGCGGCCGGAGCTACCTCCTTGGCGGCATGGTCTGCCTCGCCGATCAGTGAGCTGGCGCCGAGGCCCGAGCGCACGAACGAGCCGGAGGCGCGGGCCTCCTCATTTGCCTTGCGGGCGAGATCGGCGCCGGAGATCTTGGCCGCTGCGGCCTCGCCTTCACTGGTCTTTGCCGCAGCCGTCTTGACCGGCGGAGCCTTGTCTGGATGGACCAGGGCCATCATCTCGGGCTTGGGATCATCCGATTTGCAGACGCCCGAATAGAATGCGTCGGAAACGTTGGCGATGTCTCGGCTGTAGTTGCGCGAGCCCGGCGCCCACTTGCGGGCAAGCTGATCGTAAGTGGCGGGACCTTTGAGAGACTTCTGCCAGCTGGTCAGCACTCCCCATTCCTGAACTTTGCGGGTGCGCTCGGCGACCGGATTGTCGACCGTTTCGCCTGCGTACATCAACAGGTGCTGGAGATGAGCTTTGACGCCGGTTGCGACGTCGGGAAAGCTTTCGCCCGGTTCGCGCTTGCCAGTAGCGCCAAGACCGGCGAAATTATTCTGGCTTGGCGATACGTCACCGGTAAACGTCAAGTTGCCGGTCTCGAGGAGCATCTGAAAGAAAGCCACGTCCCAGCGGATGCCGAGTTCTTCGCCAACCCGCATGTAGTCCGCGGCGATTGACGCGAATTTCTCGTTGAGCCTGGCGTTGCGGCTCTCCAGAAACGCGGTAAGGCGTCCGGGCGTCGCGCACTCGGGAACCTTGTTGTCTTCCGATACTTTGACCTGGGGAAGCTCGGCGGCGAACGCCTGAGCCGAAAGCGCCGTGACAGAGACGGCAGTTGCCAAAGCGAGCGCAGAACGCGCCCCTACGCGGCACATCATGGTTACACCCATAAACACGCGGCACCCCTCGAAGAGCGCCCTACAAAACCAAAATGGTTCATAGGCGCTTAAGGTTAACAATTCGTTGATGGACCCCCCGTGGGTCGTTCAACAAGCGTCCTCCAACAATGGGGCGGTATTGAGAAGCGTGCGGGGACAATTTGCGGCAAGGGCCTTGAGGGCCAACGAAAAACGATGCCGGCGCATGACCGTAGGATGCCGCGGCCGGAGGTCGTGTCGCCGTTTGCGCGTCAGGTCAAATGCTGGCCGCTGTCGAGCGCTATCATCTGCCCGGTCATGGACGGGGTTGCCAGAATGAAACGGACGGCGGCGGCAATCTCGGCGGTTGACGGGCCGGTTTTCAGAAGCGTCGACTGCTTTTCCGCGTCAAAGGCGGCATCCGACTGATGCACGCTGCGCAAAACCGGGCCCGGGCCGATCGCGTTGACGCGGATCCGCGGCGCGAGGCTCTGCGCCAGTGTCTGGGTCGCCGTCCAAAGGCCCGCCTTGGAAATCGTGTAGGAGAAGAACTCCGGCGTCAGCTTCCAAACACGCTGATCGATGATGTTGATGATGTTGCCATGAACATCGCCCGGCAGATGGCGGACCATCGCCTGGGCAAGAAACACGGGCGCTTTCAAGTTGACATCCAGGTGCCTGTCCCACAACGCCTCGTCCATGGTCTCGATGCGATCGAGCAGGAATTCCGACGCGTTGTTGATGAGGCAGGTGGGCGGACCGAGTCTTTCTGAACAAGCCGCCACGAGAACTTCTATTTCTGCGACGCGTTCCAGATCGGCGGTGAACACGGCGGCTGTGCCGCCATCGGCGCGAATTTCTCTGGAGAGCGCCTCCGCCTCGCCCATCGACTTGCGGCAGTGGAGGGCGACGGTCCAACCATGTTGTGCCAAATCGCGTGCAAGCGCCCGCCCGATGCGCCGCGCCGCACCTGTGACCAGAGCGATCTTCGGTTGCTGGGATGGATCGGGCATCGGGATCCTTCAAAAGGACTGCGCGCGAGACGAATCCGCGCGAGGCGGCGCGGCTCACTTAGCGCACCTTGGCGCCAGGAGTCGATTGTGGGTGACCCGGCCGGAGCAGCAACAATCCCGGCTGTAACCATGTGTTTGAATTCAATTGCGATGCGCGGTTGGTGTTCAGTGCAAAACCGGTGGTGTTTCAGGGCACAGCGATAGCTCTCCCGAGCACGGCGTCAGAACTCACCCGGGCCCGCAAGTCCAGGATTTTTCTTGCAAATGTCGATCAAAGGAGTGTCACGGGCGTAGGCTAGTGTGCGCCCGCACTCAGGTTCGGGTCAGCCTTCACCCCCGCCGCCTTCCACTGCAAGGTGAGGCTTACCCAAACACTGCAGGCCTTGTTGTTGGCCCTCTTTCGCAAGGTCAGCACCTCGAAGTCAGATTGTCACCGTGCGCGACCAAACCCCGCCGGTCCGGAACTTGGTGCCAATCTGACTTCGGATTTTTTGACTCGCCAGGCTACCTTGCCCGATTGCCGTTTTTTCCCCAGACCGATCGCCGATGCCGCTTGCGGTCCGCGCCGCGCGACGGAAAGATCGGAGCGATACCGCAACCACTGAGTCGCCCGCAAATCCGTGACTGCGCTCATCGTCATACTGATCGGTCTTACGATCGCCGTGGCTGCACTCGTCGTTGCGCCGCGTCTGGCGCCGCGCCGCGTCGTGTTCGACGACACGCCCGATACGCCCAAGCCGTTCGGCTATGGCATGTCGTGGCTGGCGATCAAGAGTGCGGATACCGATGCTATCGCCCGGGTTCTTGGGCTCACCGAGTTCGAACGGGCCAACTGGAACACCGGCATCGGCGCCATCTACGACCGGCACCTGAGTGACAGCTACGTCTTCGTCACGCCGCCCGTCAGAGGCTGGACCTTCGTCGCTGGCGTGCCGCTGCCCCATCCCATCGGCCGCACTTTCATCGACAAGTTGACGCCGCTATTGGCGCGGGCATCGGCGGAATTCGGCGAGGTTCAGTATTTCGCGGCGTTTCCGATCATCGACTATTTCGCCTGGACCCGTCTCTCCAAGGGCCGGATGATCCGCGCCTTTGCCATTGGAGATGATGGCGTGATCTGGGACCGCGGCCGGCTCACGGCGGAAGAGCGAACTCTGGGTCTCAAGCTGTTCGACCTGCGCGGCATCAAGGGCCGCAGCGGTGATGCGGGTGGAGCTATCATCCTCTATCCGACGCAAGAACAGGTGGTGCAATTGGCACGTGTATGGAGCCTCGATCCGACCGCTCTCGACGCGCGTGGCGGCAGCAGCAAAGGCGGTGAGCAGGCAGCGCCCGGTCTCATCGCCCGCGTACCCCCGACTTGGCGTGCGGAACGCGTGCGCCGTCAGGCCGCGTGATCAAGCGAGGCGTTTTGCAACGCAGTTGTCGCCGTCGTCACTAGGGATCGGCGCGGATTTCCAGATTGAAGTCGGTTTCGGAAACGGTCGGGGCTTGCGCGTGCGTTTCGGGCGACATCTGAGTGCCCGTCGCCCAGGCGGTGGGGTTTTCCAGCCGCGGGGTCAGCACTGTCCTGTCGGCGCGGCGCTGATAGCCGGCGTCGCGAAGTCCGTTATCGTCATCAGGGCAGGCCGTCGTGCGAGTCGCGCCGCTGTGGCGATCGAGTTCGAGCGCGAGGCAAGGCTCGCGCGGCGCCGGGGCGGGGCGTGTGGCGCTTCCCGCCGTAGTGATCGATCCGGTCGTGATTTGCGTGGTGTTGGCAGACGGTGACGCCGTGGTCTTCGTGTATTCGACCGGTTGAGGTCGAACTGCCTCCGTGCCGGGCGCGTTCAGAACGACGTCCGATACGAAGGCCCAGAAACCGACGACATGCCAGACGACCATCCCGCAGATGAAGCCGAGTGAGCCGAATACGGCGGCCCGCTCATCGAAGCTGCGGCCGAACCGGCGCGCGCCGGCAATCGCTCTGGGAATGGCGCTGGCACTCGTTGTGTCCGGTGACGTGGCATCGAAATCGATCCGCCAGGACTCGGCGTGACGCGCCGCCACGCGCGCAGGTTCGCTTTCGCGATGATGCGCCGGCGGCAGCCCTTCGCCAAACCCTGCCTGCACCGCCGTATCCGCCTCCGAATGAATTCCCGCTGATAGAATCAGCCAAGAGAATTCTGCAAAGACGGAAGATTCGCGCAAGCGGAGTCAGGTCCGGACTTGCCCTACAAGTGGTGAATTGTGCTGCAGCGCCGAGCGCGTGAGGCGGCCCGGACGCTGGTCAGTCTTCGCCGTTGGGACCTTCGATCAGGCGCGGACGCGGAATTTGATTCGACTGATAGCTGGAAGACGGCGTGCGCGGCCCAATGTTGGGCATCGCATCGCTGCGGGCCGTCGAGCGGACCGGCGGCACCATCATGCGCTGGGTCGAACACAGCCGGCGTTGGCTCTCGTTTTCGCCGCAACTCTGGGGCTGGCCTTCTTTGCTGAAGCAGATTCGAATTTCCTTGAGCCGGTTGCCGGCGCCGCCGCACGCGACCGCCATCATGTCGGGCTTGATCTTCGGGTTGGCGCTTGTGAAATCCTGGATCATGTCGTCGGGCGAGACGAACTGCATTTCGAAAGGATTGACGTAGCGCGGGGGAATGCGCACGCTTTCAAAGAGCTTGCGCGACAATCCGAGATAGGCGTCGGGCGAGAGCCCGGAGCAGGTGCCGTGTTTGCGGTACTCGTGGATGACGAGTCGCGGGCTCGGCATGATGTCGAGCATTCGGTCGATCGACGCCTGCGGCACAAACGGCTTGCGCCGCGTCATGCAGTTTTCCGGATAGCCCTTCGTGTACTGTGGCCAAAGTCCATGCAGAACGAAGGCGAAGCGGCGGCCATCGCTTCGGTCGCACTGCATGCCGTCTCGATCCCCGGCGCCGGCGCAATAGGTCGGGCTCCACGACAGCACTAGCGCGTAGTAGTCGAACTCGCCGGCCGTGTTACGGGAGGTTTGCGGCTTGAAATATTCGCTCGGCCACAGGCTGCGCTGTTCCGCTCCCGCCGTGGTGGCAGCCGCGATTATGGCGGCGGCGGCAATTAGAAATCGTTTCAGCGTCACGTCGGGCCTCGTCTCGTCGAATCGCGGAAGGGCGGCACGCGCCCTATCCGGCGCGCGAACATAGTCGCCGATTGCGGCGGTGCAAAGCGCTTTCCCCGGCGAATCACGATTTCGCCGCGACACCTTTCTCGGCAAATGCCGCCAGAATGCGGGCCCAGCTGCGGGCGCCCTTCTCGAAGCTCTTGAGATTGTATTTTTCGTTGGGCGAGTGGATGCGGTCATCCTCGACGCCAAATCCGACGAGCAGGCTGTCCATGCCGAGTGCATCCCGGAACGAGGAGACAATAGGGATCGACGCGCCGCATCCCATCAACACGGCCGGGCGGCCCCATTCCTGTTCCAACGCCTTGGCGGCGGCACTCATGGCCGCATCTTCCGTATCGAACATGATGGCGCCGGAGCCGCGGCTGCCAAGCCATTTGGCGGTGCAGTCGGCGGGCAGGATCTTGGCCACGTGGTCGCGCAAGGCCTTCATAACATGGTCCGGATTTTGGCCCGGCACGAGGCGGCAAGTGATTTTGACCGAAGCCTGGGAGGGAATGACCGTCTTCGAGCCGACGCCCTGGTAGCCGCCGGTCACGCCGTTGAACTCCAGGGTGGGCCGCGACCACAGTTGCTCGATGAGGCTGCGGTCGGCTTCACCCGCCGCGGTTTTGAGCCCGACCTCACCCAGAAATGCCTCAGCCCTCAGCCCAAGCGACTGCCACTGCTTCAGCTGCGCCGGCGTCGGGTCTTTTACACCGTCGTAAAATCCAGGCACGGCAATGCGGCCGCTTTCGTCGTGCAGCGCCGCCATGATATGGGCAAGCGCGCGGATCGGGTTGGTGGCCGGGCCGCCGTACATGCCAGAATGCAGGTCGCGCGATGGGCCGGTGATGACGAGTTCATCGCCGACGAGGCCGCGCAGCATGGTGGTGATCGCCGGCGTATCCTTGTCCCATTGGCCCGTATCGCAGACGAGCACCAGATCGGCCTTGATCTCGTGGCCGTGCTTTTCGAGGAAGCCTGGCAACGAGGGCGAGCCGCATTCCTCTTCGCCCTCGATTAATACCGAGACGGCGATGGGCAGTTCGCCCGCCACCTGTTTCCAGGCACGTGCCGCTTCGAAAAAGGTCATCAACTGACCCTTGTTGTCCTCTGCCCCGCGGGCGACGATCACCTTGCCGTTGGCGGCATCGTCGGCGATGCGCGGCTCGAACGGCGGCGTGGTCCACAGATTCAGCGGGTCGGGCGGCTGGACGTCATAGTGACCGTAAAACAGCACGTGCGGCATGCCGTCCGGCCGGTTGGCGCGGTCGTGGGCGACAACCATCGGATGGCCGCTTGTGGCGACAACTTTAGCTTGCGCGAAACCGATATCCCTTAAGGTTGCCGCACACCAATCGGCCGCCTGCCGGCATTGTGCCTTGTAGGCTGGATCAGCCGAGATGCTTTCGATGCGCAACAGCTCGAACAGGCGGTTGAGGCCCGCGTCCTGTGACGATTGGAGCGTCTTCAACACCTCTTCGAGCTTCGACATAGGAAAGTACGTCCTCTATCAACAATAGCGGGCGGCTGCTATGGCACAGATATGGTGCCGGTTTTTGACTGATTTGCCGGTCCGGAGGTGTGATGGCACAGCCAGGCTCTAACGGCAAAAAAAAATGGCTTTTCAGCTTCTCCCCCGGCCATGCCGAGGGCAGCGCCGCCATGACCGAGCTGCTAGGCGGCAAGGGTGCCAACCTGGCTGAAATGGCACGGCTCGGCCTTCCCGTCCCGCCGGGCTTCACCATCACGACGGAGGTCTGCGCGGCCTTTTTCGCGGCGTCGGAAAAGCTGCCCGAAGCGTTGCGCGCTGAGGTCAATACCGCGCTGGAGCAGATTGGCGCGACGGTCGGCGCCAAGTTCGGCGACGAAAAAATGCCGCTTCTCGTCTCCGTCCGGTCCGGGTCGCGCGCCTCCATGCCCGGCATGATGGACACGATTTTGAACCTCGGCCTCAATGACAAGACTGTCGAAGGACTGGCGGCCATCACCGGCGACCAGCGCTTCGCCTTCGACAGCTATCGCCGCTTCATCCAGATGTACGGCGACGTAGTGCTTGGCGTCGACCACGGTACGTTCGAGGACATCCTTGAGAATTTCAAGAATCTGAACGGCTATGCCACAGATACCGATCTCGACGCCGAGGCCTGGAAAGAAATCATCGCCGATTACAAAGCGGCGATCGAGCGGGAGACGGGCGCGCCATTTCCGCAGGATACCGGCGACCAGCTTTGGGGCGCGATTGCCGCTGTGTTCAGTTCGTGGAAGAATCCGCGCGCGCTCTCCTACCGCAGCCTGCACGATATCCCTGAGGATTGGGGCACGGCCGTCACCGTTCAAGTGATGGTGTTCGGCAACCTGGGCGAACAGTCGGCGACGGGCGTTGCTTTCACCCGCAATCCCTCGACCGGCGACAACCAGCTGTTCGGCGAATTTCTTCCCAACGCCCAGGGTGAGGATGTCGTCGCCGGCATCCGCACGCCGCAACCGTTGACGGCGCGCGCCGCCGCCGAGAGCGGGCAGACCTCGCTTGAGGTTTCGATGCCCGAAGCCTTCGCCGAACTGTCGCGCATTTTCAGCCGGCTGGAGCGTCACTATCGCGATATGCAGGACGTCGAGTTCACCATTCAGCTCGGCAAATTGTGGATCCTGCAGACACGCTCCGGCAAGCGGACCACCGAAGCGGCCTTGAAGATCGCGGTCGATATGGCGGCTGAAGGCATTCTGTCCCGCGACGAGGCGGTTCTGCGCGTCGAGCCAGCCTCACTCGATCAGCTCCTGCATCCGGCCATCGATCCAACCGCTGAGCATGATATGATCGCCAAGGGGCTGCCAGCCTCTCCCGGCGCGGCATCCGGCGAGATCGTCTTCCACGCCGAGATGGCCGAGGCACTGCGCGCCAAGGGTCGCGATGTCATTCTGGTCCGCCCGGAGACCAGCCCGGAGGACGTGCACGGCATGCACGCCGCCGCGGGTGTCTTGACCGCGCGTGGTGGCATGACGAGCCATGCCGCTGTCGTCGCCCGCGGCATGGGCCGTCCGTGCGTTTCAGGCGCAGGCACGCTGCGCATCGACCCCAACACCGGCATCATGAGGGCCGGAGCTCGGACGTTCAAATCCGGGGATGTCATCACCATCGACGGCAGCACCGGCCGGGTCTACGCCGGCAAGGCCAAGATGCGCCCTGCCCAATTGTCCGGCACGTTCGCCACCATCATGGGCTGGGCGGACGAAGCCCGGCGCATGGGCGTACGCACCAATGCCGATACGCCGCGCGATGCCCGCCAGGCGCGCGATTTCGGCGCTGAAGGCATCGGTCTTTGCCGCACTGAGCACATGTTCTTCGATGAGAACCGTATCCTCGCGGTGCGCGAAATGATCTGCGCCGAAGACGAAGACGGACGCCGCCGCGCGCTCGACAAGTTGCTGCCGATGCAGCGCACCGACTTCGAGGAGCTGTTCGAGATCATGGCTGGCCTGCCGGTCACGATCCGCCTGCTCGATCCGCCGCTGCACGAGTTTCTGCCGCATGAGGATCGCGAGGCGGCCCAGGTCGCCGTGGCGCTCGGCACCGATCTTGCGCAGCTGAAGGCGCGCATTGCCGATCTTGAAGAATTCAACCCCATGCTCGGGTTCCGCGGATGCCGGCTTGGCATCCGCTACCCCGAGATCACGCAAATGCAGGCGCGTGCAATTTTCGAAGGCGCGGTTGCCGCCGCCCGCAAGACCGGCAGCGCCGTGCATCCGGAAATCATGATCCCGTTCGTCGCGTTCCGGCTCGAATTCGATATCCTGCGCCGAGCCATCGACGAGGTTGCCAAGTCGGTCGAGGACGAGACGGGCGTGAAGCTCGCCTATCAGGTTGGCACCATGATCGAGCTGCCGCGCGCGGCATTGAGGGCCGGCGAGATTGCGGCCGGCGACCTGGGCGCCGACTTCTTCTCATTTGGCACCAACGACCTGACGCAAACGGCGCTCGGCCTCTCGCGCGATGATGCGGCGCCTATACTGTCGAACTATCTGGAACGCCAGATCCTGGCGGTCGATCCGTTCGTGTCGATCGATGCCACCGGCGTTGGCGAGCTGGTGCAGATCGGAACCGACCGCGGCCGGGCTGTGAAGCCGGGGCTAAAGATCGGCATTTGCGGCGAGCACGGAGGCGATCCACGTTCGATTGCGTTCTTCGAAAAAGCAGGTCTTGACTACGTTTCGTGTTCGCCGTTCCGCGTGCCAATTGCCCGGCTCGCGGCGGCACAGTCTGCGATTATGGCGCGCAAAACTACTGTGTGACCGATGGCGCCGCGGATCGCAGGGCCGGTCAGTCGTGTCTGTCGGCATCGTCCAGCCGCGGCTGGCGCGGGCGCGGCCCCTCCCTGCGGGGCATCAGCATCAGCCAGATGACGAGCGGCGGGAACACGAAGCACCAGGCGACCCAGTGGGAGTAGTCGCGATTCTTGTATCCGGCGAAGACGGCGGCCAGCGCAGCTGCTGCCAGCGCTGAAACGCCCCAAATCACGATACCTTGCATCATAGTGCTCGTCCTTAAATGGCGCATGGGGCGGACGATGTCCGTCCGCCGTGATGCCCGAGCCATGAGGTGGCGGGCAACTGTGGCAAATTCAAGCGGAAACGCTTTTCCGTTGTCAGCCCGGACGTTTGCCCCGGACCTTGAGCGGCGAAAAATCGAGCCCGATATCGAGCACGGGGGCCGAATGTGTCAAGGCGCCGACGCTGATCATGTCGACGCCGGTGGCCGCAATGGCCGGAACCGTGTCCAGGTTAACGCCGCCGGAGGCTTCCGTCAGGCAGCGGCCGGCGACGCGCTTTACCGCCTTTTTGAGGATGTCAGGGCTCATGTTGTCGAGCAGGACGGCATCGACCTTGTGGCGCAACACTGCGTCGAGCTGTTCCATCGTATCAACTTCGACTTCGATTTTGACCATGTGGCCTGCGGCGGCACGTGCCCGCTCGATCGCCTGTTCGATGCCTCCGGCGGCGACGATGTGGTTGTCCTTGATGAGCACGGCATCGAACAGGCCGGTGCGGTGGTTGTGGCCGCCGCCGCAACGTACGGCGTACTTTTCGAACGCTCTGAGGCCCGGAGTGGTCTTGCGTGTGTCGACGATGCGCGCATTCGTACCTGCCACGGCGTCGGCATAGCGGCGCGTCAGCGTGGCGATGCCGGACATGCGGCCCATGAAGTTCAGGGCGACGCGTTCCGCCGTCAGCATTGCGCGGGCATTGCCTTTGATGCGGGCGATGATGTCGCCGGGCCGCACGGCTGAGCCATCGGCACGAGCGGCATCGAAGATCGTTTCGGGATCGACAATCTCGAATGCCGTCCGGGCGACGTCACAGCCTGAGACCACACCCGGTTTTCGGGCGGCGATGACGGCCTCGGCGACAGCATCCGCCGGCACGGTTGCCGCCGTCGTGATGTCGCCCATGAGGCCGAGGTCTTCTGCGAGCGCGGCGCGCACGGCAGCGTCGATCAGCGGCTTAGGCAGGGGAGCGAGGAACGTCTGCGGATCTGTGGTCTTCAAGCGGACACTTCCGATGCAACTGCGGCCACGGGGCGGGGGCGGCGCGGCTTGTCGAACAGTTCAAGACCGTCGAGCGTCATGAAGCTGCGCTGCGCGAGTGCCGGATCGGCCTCCGGGAAGTCACGGCGGTAGTGGCCTCCGCGGCTTTCCTTGCGGTTCAACGCACCCGCTGCTATGAACCGGCACACCAGAGCCATATTGCGCAAAACGCTGTCGGTGCCGGCCGACGATTCGACTTTTTTCAGTTCGGCGAGCGCGTGACGCAGCCCCGCAGCATCGCGCACCACGCCCACATAGGTGGTCATGATCGACCGCAGCTGCTGCACGGCGGCTGATCGCGTTGCCGGATCGGTCGGCCGCGGGCCGGCGACGAGACGCGGCACCACGAAGTTGCCGGGCCGGTTCTTCGGCAGGACGCGCCTGATGTCGGCGGCCGTGCGGGCACCGAATACCACGGCTTCGAGCAGTGAGTTCGAGGCAAGGCGATTGGCACCGTGCAGACCGGTCGAAGCCACTTCGCCCACCGCCCAAAGGCCCTCGATGCTGGTGCGCCCGCGCGGATCGGTGGCAATGCCGCCCATGTGATAGTGCTCGGCCGGTGCAACCGGGATCAGGTCGGTGACCGGGTTGATGCCGGCGCGCTGGCAATGTTCGTAAACGGTGGGGAACGCCGCCGGGAAACGCGCGCCGATCGCCTGCCGGCAATCGAGAAACGCGCCGCGCCCGGCTGTGATTTCGGCAAACACGCCGCGGGCTACGACATCGCGCGGGGCGAGTTCGCCTCGCGGATCGATGCCGAGCATGAAGCGCTCACCCTTGGCATTGACCAGGATCGCGCCTTCACCGCGCAGCGCTTCAGTTGCGAGAGGTGCTGGATCGAGATGGGCGTCGATCGCGGTCGGGTGGAATTGTACGAATTCGGCATCCGCGATCACCGCTCCGGCGCGCGCCGCCATGGCAATCGCTTCCCCGCGGGCATAGCCCGGGTTGGTGGTCACGGCATAGAGCGCGCCAACGCCGCCTGTCGCTAATACGACCGCGCAAGCGGGCACAAACTCATACGTCCCTTCGCCGGGGCCGGAGTGGCGGATCAAGCGCACGCCCTCGACGCGGCCATCTTCGGAGATGAGGTCGTCGGCGGCGTAGCCTTCCAGCACGCGAATCGTCGGGCACGCACGCACTGAAGCGATCAGCGCCTGCATGATGGCGGCACCGGCCCGGTCGCCCGAAACGCGCACGACGCGCTTTTCTGAATGCGCCGCTTCCTTGGACAGAACGTAATGCCCTTCGAGATCGCGGTCGAACGGCACGCCGTACTTCAACAGATCGCGAATGCTGTCCGGGCCCTCGTCAGCGACGAGATGGGCGATTTTCTCGTCCACCGTGCCGGCTCCCGCCGCGATCGTATCGCCGGCATGCTTGTCCGTGCTGTCACCTTCACCGACGGCGGCGGCAATGCCACCCTGCGCCCACATGCTGGAAGCGCCTTCGCCAAGCGGCGCAGCGGCAATGACGGTCACGGGAAGCGGCGCCAGCTTCAACGCCGTATAGAGGCCGGCCAAACCGGCGCCGATGATGACGACGTCGCCCGGCCGCGGCTTGGCGGTGGCTGGCTTGAAGGAGGACTGGATCCGGCGAGGCGTCTTGGCAACCATGGCGGTTCGGCCTTTCACAACACGAGCGCAGGGGGCATGCGTTCCGTCGTCAAATCTTCAGGTTGACCATGCGTTCCACGGCCCGGCGCGCCCTTTCGGCGACATCGGGGTCGACCGTCACCTCGTAACGCATGTTGACGAGGCTGTCGTAGATGCCTTCCAGGCTGATGCGCTTCATGTGCGGGCACAAATTGCATGGACGCACGAACTCCACGTCGGGCGCTTCGACCGCGACATTGGATGCCATCGAGCACTCGGTGACGAGCACGACCTTCTTCGGCCGGTTGGTCTTCACCCAGTTGATCATGCCCGACGTCGATCCGGTAAAATCGGACGCGGCGATCACATCCTGCGGGCATTCGGGGTGTGCGATGATCTTCACGCCCGGTTCGTTCTCACGCATCTTGTTGAGGTCGGCGCCGGTGAAGCGCTCATGCACCTCGCACGCGCCCTTCCAGGCGATGATCTCCACCTTGGTCTGCGATTGGACCCACTGGGCAAGGTACTGGTCGGGGATGCACAGCACGCGCGGCGCGCCGAGGCTCTCGACGACCTTGACGGCGTTCGACGAGGTGCAGGTTATGTCGCACTCGGCCTTTACGGCGGCGGAGGTGTTGACGTAGGTGACGATCGGTACGCCGGGGTAGGCTTCGCGCAGCATGCGCACGTCTTCGGCCGTGATCGAGGCGGCGAGCGAACAGCCGGCCCGCATATCGGGGATCAGCACCGTCTTTTCCGGCGACAGGAGCTTGGACGTCTCGGCCATGAAGTGGACGCCAGCCTGCACGATCACCTTGGCGCCGGTGCGGGCAGCTTCCTTGGCGAGCTGAAGTGAGTCGCCGCGGAAATCGGCGACGCAGTGAAAGATCTCCGGCGTCATGTAGTTGTGTGCCAGGACGACCGCGTTCTTCTGCGTTTTGAGTTCGTTGATGGCCTTGATGTAAGGCGCGTAATACGGCCACTCCATCGGCGTGACGACGTCCTTCACCTTCTCAAATAGAGGCGCCATCTCGGCCTTGAGTTCAGGCGTCCAGGTGTAGGGCGGCTTGGCCAGCGGCGTTATGGCCGGCTGAGCTTTGCGCTCGCCCGTCTTTACCTGACCGATGTTCAATGTCGTCATTGCCATTTCGTCCGTTCTCCCTGTGCCCCGCCATTGTGCTCCAATCGAGCATATGTGAGGCCTGAAAAGAGCCGGCGAACCCGCCGGAACCTAGGCATCCAGAAATACTCAAGATGAGTATTCCTGGATGCCTTTAACGTAATGTACGCGAAGAGAAAATTCCAGACCAAACGTCGCAATCCGCAGGTCTGTTATTCGCCAGTCACATGCGGCTGGGCGGTGCTGAGACGCGAACGCCAGGCGCCGGACGTTCGAGCAGTACCTCGCGACGGAAGCGGAACAGCTTGGCGGGCCTGCCTCCGGTACGCGTCTTCATTTCACCCGTCGTCTCAACGAGGCCAGCGCCTTCTACAAGCCGTCTGAAATTCTGTTTGTGCAGATGCGGGCCCAAAATCGCTTCGACCGTCTTCTGCAACTCATAGAGGGTGAACTCGTCCGGCATCAATTCGAATACGACCGGGCGGTATTTGATCTTTGCCCGTGTGCGGCTGATGGCCGTTGCGAGTATCCGGCGATGGTCGGTCTGCATCGGCAGACCCAGCCGTGGACGTTCGCTCCAGGCTTGTGCAGCGCTGCGTCCGTCGCGCAAAGCTTCATCGACGAGGCCGGCTTCGTATAGAAGTTCGTAGCGCTCTAAGACCTTTTCTTCATCCCACGCCGCGCCATCCAGACCGAAGCAGATGCGAATACGATCGGTGCGCGCGATCGGGCGTTGCGGCGTCGTTGCTGCAGCCGAACGTTCCGCCCACGTGCGAAGGCGCGGTTCGATTTCATTGGCGATGATTTCCGGCCGGCCGCGGCGCCAGTCTTCCCAAGGGAAATACTGATACCAGCTGCGCCAGATGCCGCTGCTCGCCGGCCGATCGCTATCGGCCCGTGTCAACGCGAGGTAACCGATCGACACGACGTGCGGCGAGAAATCTCCCGGGTCGTTCTGACGGCCACGGTCGGCGAAAGTGTACAGTTGCTCGGCATAACCAAGCTCAAGTCCGGTTTGATTGCTAACCCAGGCTCTGAGCCCGCCTTCCAGCGTGCGATGTTCGCGCGGATTGAAGGGACCGAACGGCAACGCATCGGTTGCCCCGAGGCTATCGGGTTCGGCGCGGACCACGAGCGCAACCGGCTCGTTGCCCAATACTGCGACGATTGCTGCATTAAGACCGATGCCGACGGACGCGTGGTCGGATTTGTCCTTGATCGGCGCGCGCTGGGCTTTGTCCGTAGACGGTTTCGCCCGGCCTGACAGTTCCATGTTCATTGTGTGTCATCCCCGTGCTCCCCAAAATGGGGGTTAGACGGTGATCGTGGCGATTTTCAGAAAATGACAATAATCAATGGCCACGATCATGCCGTAAATCCGCTGGACGTCAATAACGAACCAGTGAGCAAAATAGTTCCAGGAACGAGAATTCGGCTTCGTTGGCGGGCAGCGGCGCCAGATTTTGCAGGCGCAGGGTTGTTGTTTGCGACAACTGCGGCGCGCCAAAAAACATCTGCGCTTCGTCTCGATCAAACCCCGCCAGCGCGGTCGACTCGAAATACGCGGCCATACGATCGGCAGCTTTGATTGCGTGCGCGACGTCGTCAGTAAGCTGCGGCGCAAGACCGAAACGCATGTGAATGGCGGCCAGCAGGCGCTTTTCGAACGCCTTGTAGTCGAGGCCGATCGCCGCTTTGAACGGGCTTATGAGATCGCCGATCACGTATTCGGGAGCATCGTGCAGGAGGGCTGCGAGTTTATCGCGCTCGCAGAAGTGCGGATTGAGTTCGGTGGCAATCTCGGTCACCAGCATCGAGTGCTGGGCAACCGAGAAGGCGTGCGCGCCCTTCGTCTGCCCATTCCAGCGGGCAACGCGCGCCAGGCCGTGCGCGATGTCCTCAATCTCGATGTCGGCGGGAGAGGGTTCGAGCAGATCGAGCCGGCGGCCCGACAGCATCCGCTGCCAGGCGCGAGGTGGCATTTGTCCTGACCGGCTCATCGTCCCGGGACCTTCAACGTCTTGTGCAACTTTGCGCAAGCCGAATGGCGCGGACACGAGACGAGGTGATCATTGACCATGCCGGAGGACTGCATGAAGGCGTAGACCGTCGTCGGTCCGACAAACCGGAAGCCTTCGGCTTTCAGCGCTTTCGACAAGCGCTTCGAGATATCGGTTTGTGCTGGTGCTTCCTTGAGCGAGATCAGGCGGTTCTGCGCCGGTTGTCCTTCGATGAAGCTCCAGATGAAATGTGCGAACGGCTGACGCTTGGTGAGTGCGAGGTATGCATTTGCGTTGTCAATGGTAGCTTCGATCTTCATTCTGTTGCGAACGATGCCTGCGTCATCCATGAGCCGCGCGATGTCGCGGTCCTTGTAGTGGGCGATTTTTTCTGGCTCAAAACCGTCGAAGGCGCGGCGGAAGTTTTCGCGCTTTCTTAAAATCGTCAGCCAGGACAGGCCGGACTGAAAGCCTTCCAGAACCAGTTTTTCAAAAAGCTTCGGCCCGTCGGTCAGCGGCACGCCCCACTCGGTGTCGTGATAGCGGGCGTAGATCGGGTCCTCGATGCCGGGCCATGGGCAGCGCGCAATAGCAGCGCTCATGACGATGCTCCGGTCTTGGCGGCAGCGCTGCGATAACGGGCGACCTCATTGGCATCCGGCGTCACTTCGATGCCGCCTGCGGTGAGGGCGATGCCCTTGTCCTGGGCTTCGGCCGCACGGTCGAGACGAAGCATGGCAAGGGCATGGCGGCCGTCGACCGAGCCGACGCGCCCCACGGCCGCTTCGCCAAAGAGGATGTCTGCTCCCGCTGCAAGCCCGGCCGCGCCGCTGACCATGACGACGCGCTTTCTTACGACCGTCTTGTGCTGCATGCGGGAGACAACTTCCTGGCCGACGTAGCACCCCTTCTTGAACGACACGCCGTTGAAGAGGTCGAGGTCGGCCTCGTGCGGATACGCATCGCCGAACTGGTAATCCCTGCCGCCCTCGGGCACGCCGAGCGCAATGCGATGGGCGTGATAGGCATCTTCGCTCACGCTATCGCCATTCGTTGCCGAGGCGATGTCGGCCGCAAACCGCGCTTCGGCCAGAATGCGCGTGCCAAGTCCTGCGTGCCGCGGGTCGCTGAAGGCGATCGTGCCGGTCGTCGGCCCCGACGAGCAGGCATCCGGCCCCCACAAGGCCAGAACGTGGAAATCGCCGGTGACATCCTTGATTTCAACGGCTGCGCGCAGCTTATAGAGCGTCAGCCGCTTGACGAGTTCTGCGCAGCGGTCCAACGCGAGTTCGAGCACAAAACCGTCAGTCGTGCGTACGCAGAAGAATTCGAACAGGATTTTTCCCTGCGGCGAAAGCAGAGCGGCATGCGCAGCCGCGGCGCCAAAGGCGAGATCGCCGGGTTTGGTCTCAAGATGTGAGACGTCGTTGGTCACGAGCCCCTGCAGAAATTTACCTGCGTCGGCTCCCGTGACGGAAACGACGCCGCGGTCTGGCAGATGAGCGATTTTTGCAGCGGACATTCGTGGTCCTGGTGATTGCAAGTCGGGCCTGAGTTACGTATGCGGGACGCACATCAAACGCAAGCCGTCCGGCACGTTCGGCGGTCCTGGCAAGGATGGTCATATGGCCGACACTTTCGATCTTCTCATCACCGGCGCCACGATCGTCAATCACGACGGCGCAGGCGAGCGCGACATTGGCATTCGTGGCGGGCGCATTGCGGCGCTGGGGGCGCTCAAGGGGGCAACAGCCGCCGAAGTGATCGACGCCAAGGGGCTGCACATCTTGCCGGGCGTCATCGATACGCAGGTTCATTTCCGCGAACCGGGGTTGGAGCACAAGGAGGACTTGGAGACAGGCAGTCTCGCGGCCGTTGCCGGCGGTGTCACTGCCGTGTTCGAAATGCCAAACACCAAGCCATTGACGACGTCGGCCGGAACATTGGCCGACAAAGTTCGCCGGGCGCGGCAGAGGATGTTCTGCGACTTCGCGTTCTTCGTCGGCGGCACGCAGACCAACATCGACGATATCCCGGCGCTGGAGCGGTTGGAAGGTTCGGCCGGTATCAAGGTGTTCATGGGGTCGTCGACCGGCGATCTCCTGGTCAGCGACGAGCCGACGCTGTCTAGGATCATTGCCCAGATTTCGCGCCGGGCCTCATTCCACGCCGAGGATGAAGCGCGCTTGAAGGAGCGCATGGGACTGCGCCGCAGAGGCGATCCGACATCGCACTACGAGTGGCGCGACGCCGAGGCCGCGCTGATGGCGACCAAGCGGCTCGTCACTCTCGCCGAAAAATATCGGCGCCGCGTGCATGTGCTGCACGTTTCGACCGCCGACGAAATGGCCTATCTCGCCGGCCACAAGGATTTCGCGACCGTCGAAGTGACGCCGCATCATCTGACGCTTGAAGGGCCTCAATGCTACGAGAAGCAGGGCGCCTATGTGCAGATGAACCCGCCGGTGCGCGATGCGCGCCATCGCGCGGCGATCTGGGAGGCACTCAATTCCGGAGTTGTCGACATTCTGGGCTCCGACCACGCGCCGCACACGCGCGAGGAGAAGGACCATGAGTATCCTGATACCCATTCCGGCATGACGGGCGTGCAGACACTCGTCCCCATCATGCTCGATCATGTGAACGCGGGGCGGCTGTCGCTGCAACGCTTCGTCGATCTGACGAGCGCTGGCCCGCAGCGTCTCTTCGGCATTCGCGGAAAGGGACGGATCGCAGTCGGTTATGATGCCGATCTGACCGTCGTCGATCTGAAACGGCGCGAAATGATCCGAAACTCCTGGATCAGGAGCCGGTGCGGTTGGACGCCATATGACGGGGTAAACGTTACCGGCTGGCCGGTCGGCACGTTCGTTCGCGGTCAAAAAGCCATGTGGCAGGGGGAGGTCGCGGCAAAGGCTGGCGGCGAT
>CXWK01000188.1_pt1 | contig 90625 bp, 85 predicted proteins | sample 590851 | NCBI WGS metagenome assembly CXWK01 (sample SAMEA3498364, study PRJEB10139) | wastewater metagenome | biome: wastewater treatment plant; material: activated sludge | place: Denmark | collected 2014-08-01 | reverse complement strand
GGTGGCACCGGCCGCCTGGCTGACCTCACCCCAGACTTCCGACACTTCGCCCAGTGCACCGGCGGCGAAGAGCGCATAGAGCACGAACTGGCCGAGACGGCCGCCGGTCATATGGCCGGCGATCACTTCGGATGCGCCATACCACAGGACGGCGGTGACGCTCGCAACAGTCAGGAACACGGCAACGCCGGTCAATGCCGAACGCGCCCGCATCCTCTCGCGCGCCGCTTCAAACGACGTTTCAACCGCCTGCGCAAATCGATCCGACACATGCCGCTCGTTGACGTAGGCCTGCATCGTCCGGTGGGCTGAGAGATTTTCAGCCGCATAGGCGGAAGCTTCGGCAAGCTTGTCCTGGGCCCGGCGCGACAGCTTGCTGACCGACCGGCCATAGCCGACGATCGGCAGCACAATCAGCGGAATGGCTATCAGCACCAGCAGCGACAGTTTCACCGACGTCACGAACATCATGACGAGCGCGCCGATCAGCATGATGGCGTTGCGGGCTGCCGAGCTGATGGCGACGCCGGCAACCGACTTGATCTGCGTCGTGTCGGCGGTCAAGCGGCTCATCATCTCGCCCGAGTGGTTGGCATCGAAGAACGAGGGACCGAGCTTGGCCAGATGAGCGAAAACCTTGGCGCGCAGATCGGCGGCGACGCGCTCGCCCAGCCAATTGACGCAATAGATGCGCAACGGACTGCCGATGGCGATGACGAGGCCGATGGCGATGAGTGTCAGGAAATAGGTGTCGATCAGGCTGCTGTCGTTTGAACTGAAGCCGTGATCGATCATGCGGCGGACGGCGAGAGGCACCGACAACATGGCGATGGCCGAGACCACCATGGCGAGAAAGGCCGCAACCAGCATCCCCTTGTACCGGAGGATCAGCGGTTTCAGCGTCATCAGCGGACGTAGAGACCGGCGCTTCGACGCCTCGGCTTCAGCTTGGACCTTTGAGTGGGCTGTCATCGGGCGCGGTTGGTTCCAAAGTCTTGAGGATCGCCGGCGCGGCTGGCCAGCGGCGTTCGAAAAAGACTGCGGTCATGTCGCGTGGCCCGCGGCATGCCGAAAGTGGCTCTCGCGGCGGGACCATGCCCGACAGGGCGGCCCCGCTCAAGGGGTTAGGCGGCCAGGGACCGGAAAATGCCCTGTTGCGAGACACTTGGCCCCAGCCGGCGGCATCCTGTGGTGCCTATGGCGGGCGGGCTTGTGCTTTTGGGCCGTCTCGGCTAAAGAAAGGCCCGAAATCACGACATTCGCTGTCGGCTCGCCGCCCTCCATGTCATCCGGGGCATGGCGCGGCCGATTGTTTCTTTGAGAAGATAGGCAAGGCCATGAAGAAAGACTCCGACCTGCATCCGGACTACCACCAGATCAAGGTGGTCATGACCGATGGCACCGAGTTCATCACCTATTCGACCTACGGCCAGGAAGGCGACACGCTGGCCCTCGACATCGATCCCAAGACTCATCCGGCCTGGACTGGCGGCGACGCCAAGCTGATGGACCGCGGTGGCCGTCTGTCGCGCTTCAAGAAGAAGTTCGAAGGCATGTTCTAAGGCTGAGGTGGCGCAGCCGGCGGCTGGCCGCTGCCAAGCCCATCCCAAAAAGAAAGGCCCGCGAGACGCGGGCCTTTTTTATTGTTTCGGGTGTGCGCTTGAATTCAGCTGAGCTTGGTCGCGAACGCGCGCTCCAGCATCGACATCTGCGCGCCAACCGGGTTCGACGGGCGCTCCTCGATCACATCGGGATCGCGCATCGGCATGCTCATGGCACGGTCGAGCTGCAGGATACGATCATGCAGCGAGAAACTTTCGTGGATCAGTCCCTGGAGACCTTCCGGCAGATCGGCGAAACCTTTCACGTGATCTGGACGGCCGAACGCCTGCAGCTTGACGCGGCGCCGCTTCTTGGCGGCCTCATCCTCGGAGATCTCGCCTTCCTTCAGCGCGCGGCGGATCAGCAACCACGAGGCGAGATCGAGCAGCCGCGTCGTCAGACGCATGCTCTCGGTCGCGTAGAGCACGCCGGCACCACCGGCGAGCACCTTGGCTTCCTTGCGGCCCGGTCCGTCAAGATAGGCAGCCGTGCGCTCAACCAGCGCCATGCCTTCCTTGAAGATGTGATCGAACTGCTGAGACGATTGGAACCGCTCTCCGAAGGAGACGGTTGTAGCGCCGCTCGAAAGCGCGCCTTCTACGCGAGACTTATTCATGACCCTCAACGACACAAACGCTTACCCACAAGTTACCAATACCATGCCCGAACGGGGTTAGACCATAGTTAAGAACGAGGCCCAAAACGGGGCAATGTTTCGGTCAACTGTGGACAAAGCAAAAAAAGAGCCGCTCCAGAAGAAGCGGCTCGGAAGTCAACAGGGAGGCGTCAAACAGAGCGGCATGGGGCCACTCCAAATCCAGATCGCTGGATCGGAAGCGATGATGCGCGCTTATGCTTAAATTTGCGTAAAGGCGTTGGCCGCTTTGGCGAAGATGCGCGTTAGGTTTTGCAGAACCCGTTACGCGTGCACGCGCTGCGCAATGCCAACGCTTTGAGAAAAATTGCCGATCGGCCCGCAAGCTGCCGTTAGGATTTGAACAGCGCGGAGGCCGCCGCCTCATGCGCTTTCTTCTTGGCGATCTCGGCCTTCACCCGCTCGATCTCTGCCGCCAGAACATCGATCCTCGCCTGCAGTTCGCCAATCGACAGCGTGGCAAGCGGTTCGCCGACGGCGATGGCCGGAGATTTCTTGGCTAAGGGCTCGTCCCAGTCCATGACCGTCTCACTTCCATTGGCAGCGCTATATTGTGCGTCAAATTAGACCGCTTGGCCCATCGACGACAATCCGTTCGTTGCCACCGCAACGCCGGAGGCGGAACTGAACTCTTGCCGGTCAGCAAGGGAGCGTGCATGTGAAACGAAAAATCAGTTGAGAGCTTCCGACATGCCGCCGCTTCCCGCAACCATGACAGCCATTGCCATCGCCGCGCCCGGTGGCCCGGACGTATTGCAGCCGTCCGAGGTCGAAGTGCCGCGCGCTGGAGCCGGTGAACTTCTGATCAACGTTGCAGCGGCAGGCGTCAACCGGCCCGACGTGTTGCAGCGGAAAGGCCTGTACCCGGCACCCAAGGGGCATTCGACCCTGCCGGGGCTGGAGGTCTCCGGCCACGTCGCGGCCGTTGGCGAGGGCTGCACGCGCTTCAAGGCCGGTGACGCGGTCATGGCGCTCGTCAATGGCGGCGGCTACGCGCCCTACGCCATCGCTGATGAAGGCGCGACCATCGCCGTGCCGAACGGTATCTCGATGATCGAAGCGGCTGCCATGCCGGAAGCCCTGTTCACCGTCTGGCACAACGTGTTCGAGCGTGGCGGTTTGAAGGCCGGCGAGCGCTTCTTGGTTCACGGCGGCACCAGCGGCATCGGCGTGGCCGCGATCCAACTCGCAAAAGCCTTCGGCGCGCATGTGACGGCGACGGCGGGGTCGGACGCCAAGTGCGACGCCTGCCTCAAGCTCGGTGCCGACAAGGCCATCAATTATGCCACCGAAGATTTTGCCGCCGTCATCAAGGCCGATACGGCGTCGCGCGGCGTCGATGTGATCCTCGACATGGTCGGCGGCGACTACATCGACCGCAACATCCGTTCGCTCGCCGACGATGGCCGCCTCGTCAACATCGCCTTCCAGAAGGGATCGAGCGCGACCGTAGACTTCATGCGCGTGATGCTGAAGCGGCTGACGCTCACCGGCTCGACCCTGCGCATCCGTTCGCGCGACGTGAAGGCCGGCATCGCCAAGGCGGTGGAGGAGAAAGTTCTACCCCTCGTCGTCGCCGGCAAAGTGAAAGTGCTGATCGACAGCACCTTCCCGCTTGCCGAAGCCGCCGCCGCGCACGCGCGCATGGAAGGCAGCCAGCACATCGGCAAGATCGTTTTGACGGTCAAATAATAGTCCGCACCGTCTACCAGGTCAGCGCCCGCATCATCGCCACCGGCTTCACCGGCAAAGATGAGAACAACTCCTCGCTCGCCTCAGCGAGCGAAACGCCGTGGCGCAGTGCCACCGGACTGGCGACATAGACCGAGCGGATTCCGGCTGCTGCGGCCCCGGCGATGTCGGTGCCGATGCCGTCGCCGATGGCCAGCACGCGGCCGCGCGGCACGTCCTGCCCGGCAAGCTCATTAGCGCGTGCGAAGGCCGCATCGTAGATCGGCGCATACGGTTTGCCGGCGTAGGCGACGGGCCCGCCCATGCGCTCATAGGCTTCAGCCAACGCACCGGCGCAATAGATGATGCGCCCGCCGCGTTCGACCTTGAGATCGGGGTTGACGCAGACCATCTGCACGCCGCGCGCGGAAAGGGAGCTGAGCTGCGCCGCATAGTCGTCCGGCGTTTCGCGCTCGTCATCGAACAGGCCGGTGCAGACGATGGCGTTGCAGACATCGGCGGCCGCGAGTGTCACGCCTAAACCGTTGTAAATGGCAAGATCGCGCTCTGGCCCCAGATGCCACACCGGCTGACCCGCATAATTGGCAATCAAGCGCCGCGAAACGTCGCCCGACGTGATGGCGTCATCGTAGGCTTCCGGATCGACGCCGATCTGCTCGAGTTGACGGATGACGCCGTCGCGCGGGCGCGGCGAATTGGAGACAAGGATCACCTTGCCGCCCTGTTGGCGAAAAGCGCGGCACGCCTCAACGCATCCGGCGAAGGGTCTGACGCCATTGTGCAGCACGCCCCAGATGTCGAGGAACCAGACATCGGTCGTGGGGACGAGCGGCGCAATGCTTTCTAAAACCGGGATGGCATTCATGTCAGGCAGGGGCTCAACTCTTGGCGCGAAATCCAGTCGCGCTATAGCGAGCCCGCTCGCACCTGTCACCTGACAGCGTCTGACCGAGGCGAAAGGCAACGCCTCGGCCAGTCACGCTGATCCGCATTGAAAGACGCCGATCAAGCCGCTTCGGAGCGGTTGCCTCCGGGGACCGGATCGACGCCGATATGCCGCGCGCCGCCGAACAGCTGGCCCTGCCCCAGCAACACGCCGAAGCCGAACACGCGGGCACGCAGCGCTTCATCGTCGATCGTTTCCGCCACGAGCGTCAGTCCCGCGCCGGCAAGCTGCTTGCACGCCTCATGCGGCTCGATGAAACGATCGCGCGACGGCACGCCTTCGACAAGGGCGCTGGCCGGCAACTTGACGAACGCGAAGCCCCGCCCCGCCAATCCGGCGAAATCCATGTCGAGATGCTCGATCCTGTCGAGCGCGAAACGGAAGCCGAAGGCCTGCATGTCGCCCAGCGCCTGCCAAGCGCCCGGCGTCAGCCGCTCGACGTCGGCCTGGCTGAACGTCAGCACCAGCTGATTGGCAATGGTGCTGCGTGTCTCGTAGATGCGGGCGAACGTTTCTAGGAAATCGCCGTCGGTCATCGACGCGCCCGTCACCTTCGACAGCAACGAGCCGGTTTTGCCGCGTGCATCGAGCCGGTCGGCGACGATAGACGTCCGCGTCAGGCGCGCAGCGTCGAACAGCGCCAGCATCCCGGGGCCAGCAAGTTCGAGAGTCCGATCTTGATTGTCGAGATAAGTCCCGCTCTCGCTCTTCACCCGCACCGTCACTTCGTAGTGCCTGACCTCGTAGGTGTCCAAGCCGACGATCGGCGTCAGGTAGACATCCATGCGGCCTTGCTCGACGGCGTGACTGAGCGCGGCGACCTCCGGATTGATGGCCGCAGGGACCGGAGCCGTGGCCATCACCAGACGCTCGAAGGCGTCGGGATCGAACGGCTGCGGTTCAGATTGCGGCGCAACGCCGGTGGCGACCGGCCCCGCATCTGGCGCACTCTCGCCGGGGTTCGCGCCGATTTCAGGCGCTGTCCCGCCACTCTCAAAGCCTCTGTCGGAAGCAAAATGTGTCTCATCCGCCGCCGGCTGCGACACGGCAATCGTCTGCGCGGTCGTGGGGATGAAAAGATCGGCGGGTAAGCCCTGAGTCACCGGCCCCGGTGCCGGGGGCGGCATGACGGGGGTGGCCATTGCGGCCTTTGCCTCCGCCACATGGGCCGATGGGTGGGCCGATGGGTGGGCCGATGGGTGGGCCGATGGACGGGCTAAGGGGCGCTCCCGCATCGCTCTGGCCGTTGATTTCAAGGCGCCGATCGTCTGCTCCATCGCGCCGGGAAGCGGCGAGGCGGCTGCGGGAGCTTGATCCTGCGGCACCACCAGCGCCTTCATGGCCTCGGCGGCGTTCACTTCATCGGCCAGCGCCTTGATCTTGCGCTGAACCAGTTCGAGATCGGCGTCGATCGTGGAGACCGGACCCGGCGATGCAGCCTCGGCGGCGCCTTCGCCGAGACCAGGCGGGACCGCCTGCGCGCCGCGACGCTCTGCATTGCCAATACCCGTAACGCCCGGTTCGCCCTGACGTGGCAAGGCCGATGCATTCGGACGGAACGCCCACAAATCGCTCATGGGGTCGGAACCGCTGACCGACGTGCCGGGCCATAACGCGGCGTCGAGTGCCGCAGGCGGCTGTGGAGGCTGCGTATTACGGGCGGCCGGGGTAACGGCTGGCCGGGCGTCAGGTGCTGAAGGCGGCTTCAGTCGCGCGCCGGGCTGAGGCGCATGCGTTTCCCAGCGCGCGCCGGGATCGAGCTTGATCGGAGCGGAAAACTCATCTGCGTCAGGCGCGGACGCATGCGCCGTTTCGCCGCCGTTGTCAGGACCTCTAGCCTGCTGCCGTTTGGCACGTCCCTGCAGGCGCGGCGCAGGCCGCTGACCTTCAGCTTGGAGCGCCCTTACTGCAGCGCCAACTGTCTCGCGGCCTTCGCCTCCGCGTGAGTGGGCCAGCTCCGCCTGAAGCTTCGCCAGATCGGATTTGAGCTTGCCGATCTGCTCCGTCTTGCGCGCCTGGAGGTGCGCGAGCATGAATCCGCACCACGCGATGCCGCCTGCGAGAATCGACGCGGACAGCGAATAGCCGAACTGGGCATACATCATCGCCCCAATCGCCGCCGTGACCACGCCCATGCACACCATGATAGGCCGCTCGCGCGACTTCGCAGCCTGACGCGCCGACGAAGCCGGCACCGGAACCGGAGGGACCGTTGCCTGGATCGCGGATGCCGGTGCCGCAGCAGCTGGCGCTGCAGGCACTTCCGGACCGGGCGCCTGATGGCCTGCCTGGACTTGCGGTGGTGGTGATGCCGTCATGTCTAAACGCCGCTCAATTTTGATTCGGATAGCCAAGCTTTGAGCGTGCCCAGGCTCAAGGCAATGCGCCCGCTTCAGCCTTTCACCAGAATTCACCGGCAGTTGGCGCGTTTGGCGTTTGTCCGTACACGCATTCTGCAATCCGGCAACACTGGCGCTGAGCACTCGCAGGGCTGCCCCCGCCAGAGGATGACGCCCAAAGCCCGCCGGGAATTTGCGCACAAATTTTGCGTTTCGATCTCAAGCCATTGATTTCTCCAGATAATTTCAACCGCTTCGCACCCTCGCCGGACCGGCGCCGCAATCGCGCCCCGGAGCGGCCAGCGCCGCACCCGAATCGGTTGGCTGTTTAGGTCTCGTTAGGCGAATCGACGTGTTATCGTCTGCGTCAGGCAGCTCTCGCCGGAAGCCTGACGCGACGCATCAGAACTTGAGGGGGTTGCCGGATGTACATGTTGGGTGTTGGCACGAGTCCGGAAACGGAAATCCTCCGCGAGTTGGAAGGTGCGAGAGTCCTCATCACCGGGCTTTCGGCGGCCTCGGGTGTGGACGTTGCGCGCGCCTTTGCCGATCTCAAGGCCAGGCTCGTCATCCACACCGACGATCTATCTCCCGAAGTGACGGCGCTCGTTGCCCTGCTGTCGCAGTCCTCGTCCGAGATCAAGCTTTACACCAACGCCATGTCTTCCGGCGAAGCGACGGTGCAGTTTGCCCAGCGCGCCGCCCAGGTGTTCGGCGGTCTCGACGCCGTCATCAACATCGCCTCGATCTCTTCGGCCAAGGTTGATGCTCTGCGATCCGACGCTGACGTCGATGACCTCGTCAGCTCGACCTTGACGCCGCTCGCCCATCTCACTCATGTGACCGCCAACCGGATGCGTGTCGTGTTCAGCGAGGGCATGATCCTCAACGTTCTGACCATGCCCGAGCCGCGCCACGGCCGCGATCTGGCGATCGCAAGTCTCGCCCGCACCGCGCTCGCCGCCATGACGCGGAAAGAGGCCGAAGCCTGGGCGGATCAGGCGGTCCGTATCAACGCCATCGCGCCGCGCGTGATGTCGGGTGCGCCCTCGCGGGGCGCGAGCCTCAATAATGAACCGGATATCGCGGCTCTTGCGCTTTATCTCGCCTCGCGCCGCGGCCGCACGCTCTCCGGGCACGTTTTCGACGCCGGCGGCATGAACTGAACGATCGTCCGGGCTCGCATCGTCACCCGCCCTTTTCCAGAAATCGGCCGGCCAGAGACACTTTTTTTACTTCGTCCCTGTAACCGTTCTCATGGTGGTATGCAGAGGTGAGCCATGGCGACAGTTACGGGTAAGACGGGCAACGACTTCCTTCGCGGAACATCGTCCGCAGACAAGATGATGGGACTGGCAGGCAATGACAGTCTGCTCGGATTTGCCGGGAATGACATTCTCGATGGTGCCGAGGGCAACGATACGCTCGACGGCGGCGACGGCAACGACAAACTGATTGGCGGTACCGGCAACGACAAATTGCTCGGCGGCAACGGCAACGACATTCTTGCCGACACGTCCGGCTTGGACATCTTCTCGGGCGGCGCCGGCTTCGACACACTCGACTATTCGGGTCTGACGGTGGGCCGCGGAGTCGACGTGTTCTTGTCGCTAGGCATCGGCGGCCGCGATGCGCTCGGCGATACGTACTCCAGCATCGAAAACGTGACCGGCACGAAATTCCAGGACTTCCTGTGGGGCAATGGCGTCGCGAACACCTTGAATGGCGGCGACGGCAACGACTTCCTGCGCGGCTTCGACGGCTACGACACGCTCATCGGCGGCAACGGCAACGATGAGATGTACGGCGACGGCGGCGGCGACACCTTCCGCCCCGGCTTTGGCGAAGACATTCTCGATGGCGGCGCATTGTTCGACTGGGCCGACTATCGCGATATGACCTCCGGCATGAGCGCTGACTTCGTCAAGGGCAAGTTCAGCGGCCCGTTGGCGGCCTGGGGCGAGCCGGATGGCGACCAAGTCTACAACGTCGAAGGTTTGCGGGGCACGAACTACGACGACACGCTGATCCTCAACGGCACACCGCCCGGCATGTCGTTCAACACGCTCGATGGCGCAGCCGGTAACGACATCCTCGTAGGAGCGCGGACGTTCATGGGCGGCTTGGGTCAGGATACCATCCGTCTCGAGGCGGGTCTCGCCCAGACCGTCGTACTTCAGAACGACATGGGTTACGACAAGGTGACGAACTTCAGCACCGCCGATGGCGACAAGCTGTCGATCAGCCGCGCCATGTTCGGGCTCAAGACCGACACTAATGGCAAGACCATCTACAAATGGGTCGACACCACCGATGCGCCCCGTGCGTTCGTCGCCGGCCCAGCCTTCATCTACGAGAAGACCACGCAGATCGTATGGTTCGACGCCGACGGCACCGCGACCAACGCGGCGCCTGTCGCCATCGCCGGCTTCTACAATCCGGCCAATAATCTGCTGGCGACCGACCTGATCTTTACCAACTGAGGCCAGCGGCCACATCCCAAGACCTTCCCGAAACCCCGGCTGCTGGCCGGGGTTTTGCTTTGTCCAGAAGCCGGCAGTGCCCGCACGCGCCAGCAATTGCCCTTTGCGGCAACAGCACCGATGATGGGCCGCAACACCGTTTGAGGGCGCTAAGGCGATGGACATCCGGCAATTGCAATATCTGGTCGCGCTCGAAAGAGAGAAGCACTTCACGCGTGCCGCGGCGGCGTGCAACGTGACCCAGCCGACGCTGTCGGGCCGCATCCGCCAGCTCGAGCTTGAACTCGACGTGCCGATCGTCGAACGCGGCCAGCGCTATCAGGGCTTCACGCCCGAGGGCGAACGGGTGCTGAAATGGGCCAAGCTGATTTTGGCAACGTGGACATCGATGCGCCAGGAACTGGGCCAACTCGCCGCCAGCAATTCGGGCTTGAGCGGTCAGGTGGTGATCGGCGCCATTCCTTCGGCCTTGCCGATGCTGCCGCTTCTGACCAAGACCGTGCGCAGCGACAATCCCAAGATCGACTTTGCCGTGATGTCGCTCAGCTCAATCGAGATCCTGCGCGGTCTCGAAGACTATTCGCTCGACGTCGGCATCACCTATCTCGACAACGAACCCGTGACCGGTCTATTGTCGATCCCACTCTACGTCGAACGCTATTCTCTGTTTCTTCCCGAGCAGCATCCGCTCGCTGGCCGCACGTCGATCACGTGGAGGGAGGCTGCCGCGCTGCCGCTCGGCCTGCTCACCGGCAATATGCAAAACCGGCGCATCATCGACCGCGCCTTCAAATCGGCCGACTGCCCGCCGAAGGCGGCTCTCGAAACCAACTCGGTCATCAATCTCTGCGCCAATGTGCGGATCATGGGACTCGCCAGCGTGATGCCGCACTACATCCTGGGTTTCCTCGGCCGCGATCCCGGCGTGATCGCCATTCCGCTCACCGACCCGCACGTGGCCCACAGCGTCGGATTGGTGGCGTTGGATCGCGATCCCATCTCGCCACTGGTGCGCGCCTTCCGGCAGGCTGCAAAAACCCTTTCAAATGAAGATGTTGACCAAGGCTGACCCAAAACTACCAACATACTCCAAGTTTTTGCAGTGCGTCATAGACAAAATCTATGATTAGATCAGTTATAACAATTGGATTGCCACGCCCGGTTGGTGGTAAAAAATTCATCTCAAGGCAAAAAGAATTCTCTGGAAGAAAAAACTCGGGAGGGGCAGTCTGGTCCTAAGGACTGGACCCCTAAGGATGTTTAGATGGCCAAGACTTCAGCCAAAAATGGCTCGACGACACTGAACGGCGCGCACGCCGCGACGTCGGACGAACAGGTTGCCGTGATGGCAATCTGCACCAAGCATGACAATAAGCCGGACGAACTGCTCGAAATCCTGCACGATCTCGTCCACGAGCGCGGCCATGTTTCCGAAACCGCGATTCCGATCATCGCCACCGCGCTCAATCTGTCGCGGGCCGAGGTCCATGGCGTGGTCACCTTCTATCATGACTTCCGCCGCGATCCGGCCGGCAAGCACGTGGTCAAGATCTGCCGCGCCGAGGCCTGCCAATCGATGGGCACCGAAGCGCTCTGCCGCCACGCCGAACAGAAGTTGAGGGCAAAGATGGGCGAAACGTCCGCCGATGGTCTATTCACCGTCGAGCAGGTCTTCTGTCTCGGCAACTGCGCACTCTCCCCCGCCGTGATGATCGATGATAAACTGTATGGCAAGGTCGACCCCAAGCGCTTCGATGAGATCGTCGCGGGTCTTGGCAAGGAGACCCGGTAAATGACCAAAGTATTTGTTCCCCGCGATGCCGCGGCGCTCTCCGTCGGCGCCGATGACGTCGCCGCCGCCATCGAGGCGGAAGCCAAGAAGCTCGGCAAGGATGTCCACGTGATCCGCAACGGCTCGCGTGGCATGTTGTTTTTGGAGCCGCTGGTCGAAGTCGAAACGGCCAAGGGCCGCGTCGCCTACGGTCCGGTCTCCGTTCAAGATGTGGCCGACCTTTTCAAGTCGGGCTTCCTTGACGGCAAGTCACACAAGCTCGGCCACGGGCTGACCGAAGAGATCCCCTATTTCAAGAAGCAAGAGCGTCTGACGTTCGCCCGCTGCGGCATCACCGATCCTTTGTCGATCGAAGATTATCGCAAACACGGCGGTTTCGAGGGCTTGAAGAAAGCCCTCGCCATGAAGCCGATCGACATTGTCAACGAAGTAACGACGTCGGGCCTGCGCGGCCGCGGCGGCGCCGGCTTCCCGACCGGCATCAAGTGGAAGACGGTGCACGATCTGCATGGCGATCAGAAATACGTCGCCTGCAATGCCGATGAAGGCGACAGCGGCACGTTTGCCGACCGCATGCTGATGGAGGGCGATCCCTTCTGCCTGATCGAGGGCATGACGATCGCGGGCGTCGCTGGTGGCGCCACCAGGGGCTACATCTACATCCGCTCGGAATACCCGCACGCCGTCAAGGTGATGCGCGAGGCGATCGAGATCGCGCGCAAGGCCAACTGGCTGGGCGAGCGCATCCAGGGCTCGGCCTGCAATTTCGATCTATATGTCCGCATGGGCGCCGGCGCTTACATTTGCGGCGAAGAAACCTCGATGCTGGAGTCGATCGAAGGCAAGCGCGGCATCGTCCGCTACAAGCCGCCGATCCCCGCCATCGAAGGCCTGTTCGGCAAGCCGACCATCATCAACAACGTGATGAGTTTCGCCGCAGTTCCCGTCATCATCGCCAAGGGCGGCGAGTTCTACAAGAATTATGGCGTTGGCCGGTCGCGCGGCACGCTTGCGTTCCAGCTTGCCGGCAACATCAAGCAGGGCGGTCTGGTCGAAAAGGCATTCGGCGTGACGACCCGTCAGCTGATCGACGAGTGGGGCGGCGGCACCGCTTCGGGCCGGCCGGTCCGTGCCGTGCAGGTCGGTGGCCCGCTCGGCGCCTACCTGCCGCAATCCAAGCTCGATGTGCCGATGGATTACGAAGAGTTTATCAAGGTCGACGCCATGGTCGGCCACGGCGGCCTTGTGGTTTTCGACGACACTGTCGATATGGCCCATATGGCCCGCTTCGCCATGGAATTTTGCGCCATCGAAAGCTGCGGCAAGTGCACGCCCTGCCGCATCGGCTCGATGCGCGGCGTTGAAGTGATCGACAAGATCGTCGCCGGTGACAATCGCGAGAACAATCTGGCGCTGTTGGAAGACCTGTGCGTGACCATGACCGATGGCTCTCTGTGCGCCATGGGCGGCTTGACCCCCATGCCGGTCATGAGCGCCGTCAGAGGCTTCCCCGAAGACTTTCATAGGCCCGGCAAGAACAAATTTCTTGCCGATGCCGCAGAATAACGAAGTTGGCGAATAAACCCGTTTGACGACCTCAACGAGGACGCGACCATGAACAAGCACGTCAAGCCGATGACGCTCATCAAAGAGACGGACTACGGCACGCCCCACTCGCCGTCGACCAACATGGTGACGCTCGAAATCGACGGCCAGGAGATCACGGTGCCGGAAGGCACCTCGATCATGAATGCCGCCATGCAGCTCGGCATCCAGATCCCCAAACTGTGCGCCACCGACAGTCTCGATCCGTTTGGCTCCTGCCGGCTTTGCCTGTGCGAGATCGAAGGCCGCAAGGGCACGCCCGCATCGTGCACCACACCGGTTGCGCCCGGCATCAAGGTCGCGACCCAGAACGAGCGTCTGGCCAAGCTGCGCAAGGGCGTGATGGAGCTCTACATCTCCGATCATCCGCTCGACTGCCTCACCTGCGCCGCCAACGGCGACTGCGAATTGCAGGACATGGCCGGCGCGGTCGGCCTGCGCGAAGTGCGCTACGGCTACGACGGCGAGAACCACGTGTTCGCCAAGCGCCACGATGGCGCCGCCAACGACCGCTTCAAGGCCAAGGACACGTCGAACCCCTATTTCACTTTCGATCCCTCGAAGTGCATCGTCTGCTCGCGCTGCGTGCGGGCGTGCGAGGAAGTCCAGGGCACCTTCGCCCTGACCATCGATGGCCGCGGCTTTGCCTCTCACGTTTCAGCCGGCATGGATGAGAGTTTCCTTGCCTCCGAATGCGTCTCCTGCGGCGCCTGCGTGCAGGCCTGCCCGACGGCGACACTGATCGAGAACTCGATCATCGAACACGGTCAGCCGGAACATTCGATCGTGACGACCTGCGCTTATTGCGGCGTCGGCTGCTCGTTCAAAGCCGAAATGCAGGGCGAGAAGGTCGTGCGCATGATGCCCTACAAGGACGGCGGCGCCAACGAAGGCCACTCCTGCGTTAAGGGCCGCTTCGCGTTCGGCTATTCGACGCACAAGGACCGCATCCTGACCCCCATGGTGCGCGAAAAAATCACCGATGCCTGGCAGGTCGTGTCCTGGGACGAGGCGATCAAGTTCGCGGCTGAACGGCTCAAGGCCACGCAGGCCAAGTACGGCAAGGGCTCGATCGGCGGCATCACTTCATCTCGTACCACCAACGAGGAAGTCTATGTCGTTCAGCGCATGATCCGCGCCGGCTTCAACAACAACAACATCGACACCTGCGCCCGCGTCTGCCATTCGCCGACCGGTTACGGCTTGAAGCAGACGTTCGGCGAGAGCGCCGGCACGCAGGATTTCAAGAGCGTCGACAAGTCCGACGTGATCATGGTCGTCGGCGCCAACCCGACCGACGGCCACCCGGTGTTCGCTTCGCGCATGAAGAAGCGCATCCGCGACGGCGCCAAGCTGATCGTCATCGATCCGCGCCGCACCGACATCGTCCGCTCGCCACACATCGAAGCCGACTATCATCTGCAGCTGCAGCCTTCGACCAACGTGGCGATCATGAACGCCATCGGTCACGTGATCGCGACCGAGAACCTGATCGACCGCAAGTTCGTCAACCGCCGCTGCGAAAAGGGCGATTTCTTCCGCTGGGAAGAATTCATCAAGCGGCCGGAGAACTCACCCGAAGCGCTGGCGCCGATTACCGGCGTTCCGGCCGAACAGATCCGCGCCGCCGCCCGCCTCTACGCCACCGGCGGCAACGCGGCGATCTACTACGGCCTCGGCGTCACCGAGCACAGCCAGGGCTCGACCATGGTCATGGCCATGGCCAACATCGCCATGGCGACCGGCAACATCGGCCGTGAAGGCGTGGGCGTGAACCCGCTGCGCGGTCAGAACAACGTGCAGGGCTCGTGCGACATGGGTTCGTTCCCGCACGAGTTCCCGGGCTATCGCCACGTCGCTCACAACGAGACCCGCGCCCTGTTCGAGAAGGAATGGGGCACCAAGCTCGACGCCGAGCCCGGCTTGCGCATTCCCAACATGTTCGATGCGGCGGCCGACGGCTCGTTCCGCGGCATCTTCATCCATGGCGAGGACATTGCCCAGTCCGATCCCAACACCCATCACGTCGAGCACGCCTTGAAGGCGATGGACATCGTCATCGTTCAGGATCTCTTCCTCAACGAGACGGCGGCCTTTGCTCACGTGTTCCTGCCGGGCACGTCGTTCCTTGAAAAGGACGGCACTTTCACCAACGCCGAGCGGCGCATCAACCGCGTGCGTCCAGTGATGCGTGAAAAGCAGGGCATGTCCGAGTGGGAAATCGTGTGCCGCCTCTCGACCGCCATCGGCTATCCGATGCACTACAATTCGGCCGCCGAAATCATGGACGAGATCGCCCGCGTGACACCGACCTTCAATGGCGTGTCGTTCGACCGGCTCGATGAACTGGGCTCGGTCCAGTGGCCGTGCGACGACAGTCATCCGGCCGGCACGCCGACCATGCACGTCGAAGAGTTCACCCGCGGCAAGGGCCGTTTCATGCTGACCGGCTTCGTGCCGACGGCGGAAAAGAGCAACCGCAACTTCCCGCTGATCCTGACCACGGGCCGCATTCTCGCCCACTACAACGTCGGCGCTCAGACACGGCGCACCGAGAACGTGGCGTGGCATCCGGAGGACGTGCTCGAAATCCATGCCAGCGATGCGGAGGTGCGCGGCATCAAGACCGGCGATGTGGTCTCGCTGGCAAGCCGCGTCGGCGCGACGACCCTGCGCGCCAAGGTATCGGACCGTATGCCGCCCGGCGTCGTCTACACGACGTTCCACCACCCTGTGACCGGCGCCAACGTCATCACCACCGAGAACTCGGATTGGGCCACCAACTGCCCCGAGTACAAGGTGACGGCGGTGCAGGTGACGGTATCGAACCACCCATCCAACTGGCAGGCCGAGTGGACCGTGCGCAACAAGGAAAACAAGCGCGTCGGCGGCAAGTCGCTCGAACCGGCGGAATGATGCGGAGCTGATGGCGCAATGAACGTCATGGCCAAGGCGGCAGAGATCGGATCGGCCGGACGGGATATGTGCTCCCGCCCGGCCACCGGCACACTCGTGCGCGCCGACGGCACGACGGGAAGCGTCACCTGGCAACTGCCCGACGAAGTGCCAGTTGCGTTGCAGATCAATTCCGAGCCCTACGCCGTGATGATGGCGACGCCGTCCGATCTGCGTGACTTTGCAGTCGGCTTCCTGACCGGCGAGGGGCTGCTTGCCAATACCAAGGACATTGCCGGCATCCTGGTGATGCCGGTCGAGAACGGCATCGCCGTCGACGTCGCCGTCCGCGAGGGCGCGATCGATCCCTCGCGGCTTGTAAGGCGGCGGATCGAGGGCCGCTCGGGCTGCGGACTTTGCGGCGTCGAGGATATCGCCGCGGCGCTGCGTCCCTTGCCGCCGCTGCACCGCACCTCAGCGCCGGCTGCCGATGCCATCCTGAAGGCCGCCGCGATGCTGCCGGCCTTGCAGCCGATGAACGCGCATAACCGCACGGTTCACGGCGCCGCCTGGGTCTCGGCATCCGGCGAGATTGAACTTGTGCGCGAAGACGTCGGCCGGCACAACGCCCTCGACAAGCTCATAGGCGCCCTCACGGAGCGCCAAATCGACCGCTCAACCGGGTTCGTGCTGATGACCAGCCGTTGCAGTTTCGAACTCGTGCAGAAGACCGTGACGGCCGGTATCGGCGCTCTTGTCACGGTGTCGGCCCCGACCGCTCTGGCGCATGATCTGGCCCGGCAGTCGAACCTCTACCTCGCCGCGCTCGGCGCCGGCGGGATCGTCACGTTCAACCCCTAGCCGGTCCGCCGGAACTTCTTGAGAGATATTGAAATGGACGTCGCTACCCTTGTCCGGATGGCCAATCAGATCGCGGCCTTCTTTGCCGCCTACCCGAAGTCGGAAGCGCTCGACGGCATTTCCAGCCATATCCACAACCTGTGGGACCCGCGCATGCGCAACGCCCTGAAGGCGCATCTGGACGCCGGCGGCGAAGGCTTGTCTCCGCTCTTCATTGAAGCTGCGAAGCAGTATTATGCCGGCCCGCGGGGCAAAGCAGCGGCACCTGTTGCCAAGGCCAGCTGACGCATCGCACGCGCCCCCGTTGACGACGGGCCGCCGGACACGTGTCTGGCGGCTTTTTCATTGCCCTCAGGCCCACCGCGATCTACGTTTTGGCACGTCCATTTCGGCGCTCAGCGACGAGAGGTTCCGGCCATGTACCGCGCAAAGGTGTCGACCACAACGTACACGTTTTCATCGCTCAAAGAACTGATGGCGAAGGCCTCGCCACCAAGGTCGGGCGACATGCTGGCCGGCGTCGCAGCAAAGTCCGCAGAAGAGAATGTTGCCGCCAAGATGGCGCTCGCCGATCTGCCGTTGACGACGTTCCTCACCGAAGCCGTGGTGCCGTATGAAGACGACGATGTGACCCGTCTGATCATCGACACGCACGACCCCAAGGCTTTCCGGCCGGTCAAGCATCTGACTGTTGGGGGCTTCCGCGACTGGCTTCTGTCGCACGAAACGACCACCGAGACCCTGAAGGCGTTGGCCCCCGGCCTCACGCCCGAGATGGCGGCGGCTGTGTCCAAGATCATGCGCAATCAGGATCTGATCCTGGCCGCGAAGAAGACATCGGTCGTCACCAGGTTCCGTGACACCATCGGCCTGCCGGGGCATATGTCGGTGCGCCTCCAACCCAACCATCCGACCGACGACTACAAGGGCATTGCCGCTTCGCTGGTCGATGGCTTGATGTACGGCTGCGGCGATGCCGTCATCGGCATCAATCCGGCCTCCGACAACGTCCAGGCGCTGATCGGCCTGGTCGAGATGCTGGACAACGTCATCCGCCGCTTCGACATTCCGACACAGAGCTGCGTCTTGACACACGTGACGACGTCTATCGAAGCCATCAACCGCGGCGCGCCGATCGATCTTACGTTCCAATCCATCGGCGGAACGCAGGGCGCGAATTTGTCGTTCGGCGTGACCCTCGACATCCTTGCCGAGGCACACGCGGCGACGCTGTCGCTGAAGCGCGGGACCGCCGGCGACAACTGCATGTATTTCGAGACGGGCCAGGGCTCGGCCCTGTCGGCCGATGCCCACCACGGCTGCGACCAGCAGACGATCGAGTGCCGCGCCTACGCCGTGGCGCGCAAGTTCCGCCCGCTCCTCGTCAACACCGTCGTCGGATTCATCGGCCCTGAATATCTCTATAACGGCAAGGAGATCATCCGCGCCGGTCTCGAAGATCATTTCTGCGGCAAGCTGCTCGGCGTGCCGATGGGCGTCGACATCTGCTATACCAACCATGCCGAGGCCGATCAGGATGACATGGATTTGCTGCTCACCGCGCTCGGCGCGGCGGGGGTCAATTTCATTATGGGCATCCCCGGCGCCGACGACATCATGCTCAACTATCAGTCGACTTCGTTCCACTACGCCTTGTATCTGCGCGACGTGCTTGGGCTCAAACGCGCGCCCGAGTTCGAGGCGTGGCTGCAGCGCATCGGCCTCACCGACGCTGAGGGCAAACTCCTGCCCGAGAGCCCGTCGCATCCGCTGCTGACACATGCAGAAGGATTGGCCGCTTGACCAAAGCACAGTCGCGCATCGACCCCTGGGCCCGGCTCAAGACGTTTACCGCCGCCCGCATCGGTCTTGGACGTTCCGGCTCGGCTTTGCCGACGCATGAAGTCTTGAAATTCGCGCTGGCGCACGCACAAGCGCGCGATGCGGTCACCTCGCATCTCGATTGGACGCCGGTTGAGCACGAGCTTTCGGCGCTCGGTCTTAAGACACTGCATGCCCGCAGCTCCGCGACATCGCGGGACGTCTATCTGCGCCGGCCGGATCTCGGCCGCGAGTTGAGCCACAAATCGCGCCAGGACCTGACGGATTTTGCCAGCAAGAAGGGCCGCGGCTCCGCAGCTCCTGACCTTGCTGTCGTGGTTGCCGACGGCTTGTCGTCGAAGGCCGTGACGCAGAATGCGGCCAAGCTGCTTGCGTCCCTGCTCCCTTTCGCCAAGAAGAATAAATGGAAACTCGCGCCTGTCGTGCTGGCCGACCAGGCCCGCGTCGCCTTCGGCGATGAGGTCGGCGAACTGTTGGGCGCCAAAGCCGTGGTGGTGCTGATCGGAGAGCGCCCGGGCCTTTCCTCTCCCGACAGCCTCGGCATCTATCTCACGTTCGCGCCGCGGCACGGCCGCAAGGATGCGGATCGCAACTGCATTTCCAACGTCCGTCCCGGCGGGCTGCCTTATGACGAAGCGGCCTTCAAGCTTGCATGGCTGACCAAGGAAGCGCTCAGACGCAAACTCACCGGCGTCAACTTGAAAGACGAATCCAACTACCAGATCGAGGCCGGCCCGGCCGCAAAGCAGATCGGCTGAAGCGTACTACGGCCGCTCGCGCTATGCACGCCTCCGATTCGCTCCCTACCTACTGCGGTCCTGGCCGGAGGCGTGACGCGTAGCGGCATGCCGTAGTGCCGTGATCACGTCGCAACCCAATTGGCTCCGGCGAGGATGCAGGAGGCGCCGTCCGCAATTCATTCGTGCGGATGATCCCGGCTCCTGCGGCGGGCACACGCGCGCCATCGGCCGGGAAGCATCCGGATCGTTGCGAACGCAGCCCTTTCGGCGTGCGAGCCCTCCCGCTTAAACCGCCGTAAAGCAGTTATCGACGAACAGGTGCGCGCCGTTGATGAAGCTTGCTTCGTCGCTGGCCAGGAACAGCGCGGCGCGGGCCACTTCTTCCGGCTCGCACAGGCGGCCCTGCTGCACGGCAATCGCCGCTTCCGACATGTCGACACCGAGTGCCGACAGCTCTTTCACCTCGCGCAGGCCGTGCGGCGTCGCGACAAAGCCGGGGCACACCGTATTGCAGCGGATTTTCTGATCGCGATATTCCACCGCGATCGACTGCGCGAACATGTGACAGGCGCCCTTGGTGGTGTTGTAGAACACTTCGCGCGGGGTCGCCGCCACGGCGGAGATTGATGAGGTGCAAACGATCGAGCCGCCACCGGCTTTGATCATTCCCGGCAGCACCGCGCGCGTCATGAGATACATGCTCGTCACGTTGACGCCCATCAGCCAGTTCCATTCCTCCAGCGTACACTCGAGGAACGGCTTGATGATGATCGTACCGGCGTGATTGAAAAGCACATTGATGGTGCCGAGTTCGTTCGTAACACGCTTGACCGCGGCGTCGACCTCGTCCGCCTTCGACACATCGGCCTTGGCGAAAACCGCCGTTCCACCGGCTGCCTTGATCTTGTCGACGACGGCGCGGCCTGCCTCCTCATTGCGGTCGACGACGCCGACCTTGGCACCCTCTGCCGCGAACAGCAGCGAGGAAGCGCCTCCCATGCCGGTCGCGCCACCCGAGATCAGCGCGATCTTACCTTGCAGACGTCCGGCCATGACACGCTCCCAAATCCGTTGTGTTTTGTGGATCGAGCGGACTTAAGACGCAGCCGGGCCAGATCGCAATGATCTGGCCCTGGCTTTTCTTGACTTCAGGCTTTGAGGATCAGGGGGTAACCGGATTGCCGAGGGCCCAGAAATCACATCGTTCATTGACCGGCCGCGACGGCGATACCACGCCACGCCGGGCGCTACTTGTCGAGATGATAAGCGCTGCACGTACCGCAAACGTCCTGCCCTTGGCGGGCCCGCACCAGCGCGATCCGCGACTGATGCGTGCAGCGGGGATGGCCGCTCGACATGATCCAGGACTGGATCTTGACGAGGTCGCTTTCCACCAGGATCTTGCGCGCCAGCGGCACGATCGTCGCATTTTCCCAGGCCACATGGCGCCGCTGACCCTCGAAGAAGCCGCGCAGCATGTAACCCAGCATGGCCGGGTTTTCGATCCGGCCATCATCGACATAGGCCTGCAGCGCCATGGCGATTTCGCCGGCGAAGTCCTCGTCGTGCTCGTGTTCGGCCTCCAGATGGTCGAGAATGTCGAGCGCCATCGTATCGCCCTTGGCCCGTTCCCTCAGCAGCGGAAACAGGCAGGTTTCCTCGAGCGCAATGTGGGCGGGCCAGCTGCGGGACAAGATGCTGACCGCCACCTTGGCCAGTTCCTTGTCGGCACGGTCCGGCAGGTCGTCGGCAATGGTTTCCAGAACGGCGCACAATTCGAGCTGCAGCGCATGTTCTTCCTCAAGCACACCGATCGGGTCCGGCGTCACACACCTTGGCCCTTCGTAGGAGAAACCAATTCCGTCGTCCTCGATGTCCTGCTCAAGTCTTTCCGGCATGGAACTCTCGCTCCGCTCTCCCTTGGCCGCCGGCCAGGGTCCTTGGCCAACCGCGTGCAACTTTGACGCGTGGCAGTTGATCTATGGCCGTCTTTCGACCTGGCCGGTCACCACGATCCCGGACTGCCCCACTGCATTCCTGGGTTCGCGGGGTCCCCTCCCAGCCCTGGCCGCCTTCGCGTGCGGTGCGGCGACGCAGGATGCGCTTTTTGGCTAAGGGACCGCGCAAACGTCCCATGCTATGTGCCTTTCCAGCGTTTGTCGCACCTTGATCTTTGTCAAGGTGTGCATCGTGGCCGAAAGATGAGAGTGACGACTGTCCAAATCGGCGGACAACCACAGGGGTAGGGAAAACAACATGGTCGATACTAGAGTCGAATCGCGAAGTCTCTTTGACTTCCTTGCGATTCTCGTCGGAGCTGCGCTTGCGGCTTTGGGCGTCCTAATAGCATTCAATTCGCCGGATCAGGTGATGGCCTTCCACGGTGCGGTGTTCGCACTCGTGTGCGCCCTCGCCACGCTCTATGTCATGTCGAAGACGTTCGGATCGAGCCCGACATCGGGCGCCGGCGAATTCTATATGGATGGACCGATCCGGTTTGCAACGATCGCCGCTGTTTTCTGGGGCGTTGCCGGCTTCCTCGTCGGTGACATCCTGGCGTGGCAGCTCGCCTTCCCGGCCCTCAACTTTGATCTGCCCTGGATCACGTTCGGCCGTCTGCGCCCTCTGCACACCTCGGCCGTCATCTTCGCCTTCGGCGGCAACGTGCTGCTCGCCACCTCGTTCTACGTGGTGCAGCGCACCTGCCACGCGCGCCTTCCCGGCCGCTGGGCACCGTGGTTCGTCGTGCTTGGCTACAACACCTTCATTGTGCTGGCCGGTACGGGCTATCTGCTCGGCGTGACGGAAGCCCGCGAATACGCAGAGCCCGAGTGGTATGCAGACCTGTGGCTGACGGCCGTCTGGGTCGTCTATCTGCTGGTCTTCCTCGGCACGCTCTGGAAGCGCCGCGAGCCGCACATCTATGTGGCGAACTGGTTCTACCTGTCGTTCATCGTCACCGTGGCGATGCTCCACATCGTCAACAACCTGTCGGTGCCGGTGTCATTCTGGGGAACGAAGAGCTACTCGGCATTCTCCGGCGTCCAGGATGCGATGACGCAGTGGTGGTATGGCCACAACGCCGTCGGCTTCTTCCTCACCGCCGCGTTCCTCGGCATCATGTACTACTTCATCCCGAAGCGGGTCGAACGTCCGGTCTATTCGTACCGGTTGTCGATCGTTCACTTCTGGACACTGATCTTTCTCTACATCTGGGCCGCTCCGCACCATCTGCACTACACGGCCCTGCCTGAGTGGACGCAGACGCTCGGCATGACGTTCTCGATCATTCTGTGGATGCCGTCCTGGGGAGGCATGATCAACGGCCTGATGACGCTTTCAGGCGCCTGGGACAAGCTCAGAACCGACCCGGTCGTCCGCTTCCTGGTCGTGTCTGTCGCCTTCTACGGCATGTCGACCTTCGAAGGTCCGCTCATGTCGATCAAGGCGGTCAACTCGCTGTCGCACTACACGGACTGGACGGTCGGCCACGTGCACTCGGGTGCTCTGGGCTGGGTCGGCATGGTTTCCTTCGGCGCCATCTACTGCCTCGTTCCCTGGCTGTGGAACCGCCGCGGTCTCTATTCGATCCGTCTTGTCGAGTGGCACTTCTGGGTCTCGACCATCGGCATTCTGCTCTACATCACCTCCATGTGGGTGTCGGGCATCATGCAGGGTCTGATGTGGCGTGCCTACGACAAGCTCGGCTTCCTGACCTACTCGTTCGTTGAGACGGTCGAGGCCATGCATCCCTACTACATCATCCGTGCTACCGGCGGTCTTCTGTTCGTCGCTGGCGCACTGATCATGGTCTACAACATCTGGCGCACGATCCGCGGCGATGAATCCGCCGACATCGTCGACCAGCCGCGGGTAGCCGCAGCGCCTAGCCTGCGCCTGCAGCCGGCAGAATAAGAGGGGGAAACCATGAAACACGAAGTTCTGGAGAAGAACTCCATTCTCCTTCTCGTCTGCGCTCTGCTTGTCGTCTCAGTCGGCGGCATGGTGCAAATCGCGCCGCTGTTCTGGATCGACTCGACCATCGAGAAGGTCAAAGGCATGCGGCCCTACACGCCACTGGAACTCGCGGGACGCAACATCTACATCCGCGAGGGCTGCTATAACTGCCACAGCCAGATGATCCGCACGCTCAAGGACGAAGTCGAGCGTTACGGTCACTACAGCCTTGCGGCCGAAAGCATGTACGATCATCCGTTCCAGTGGAGCTCCAAGCGCACTGGTCCCGATCTCGCACGCGTCGGCGGCAAGTATTCCGACCAATGGCATGTCGAGCACATGAAGCGTCCCCAGGCGGTCGTGCCGGAAAGCATTATGCCGGCCTATCCCTGGCTCGCTACGACCGAGCTCGACTACGGCAACATCGGCGATCACTTGAAGGCGCTGACTGTCGTCGGAGTGCCCTACTCGGAAGAAATGGTCGCAAGCGCCAAGGCCGATCTTGAGGCCCAGGTGAAGCCTGACAGTGCCGAAGCCAAAGCTCTCGTCGAGCGCTACAAAGGCTTCGCCGCCGATCCGGCCAAACCCGATCCCAAGATCAAGGTCGCCAAGTTCGACTCGGAAACCGACAAGATTACCGAGCTCGATGCCTTGGTCGCCTATCTGCAGATGCTGGGCACGCTGGTCGACTTCACCAGCTTCGATGCCTCCGGCCCGAACCTGAGATAGCGGGGCTCCGATGTCATACGAAACCGTAGCAGCAGTCAGCCAATCCGCCGTGCTCATCCTGTTCATGACGCTGTTTTTCATCGTCGTCGGCTATGCGTTTTGGCCGAAGAACCGGGAAAGGTTCGAGCAGTCTCAACGGACTGCATTGGATCTTGACGCGGGCAGAAACTCCGGGGGCCGGAAATGAGTGATCATCACAAAAAAATCGATGAAGCGACCGGCGTCGAGACGACCGGTCACGTCTGGGATGGCGATCTTCAGGAACTGAACAAGCCACTGCCCAGGTGGTGGCTCTACACGTTCTACGCCAGCATCCTATGGTCCATCGGCTACTGGATCGTCTATCCAGCCTGGCCGGTCGGCAACGACTACACCAAAGGCATCTGGGGCTACTCCCAGCGCGCCGCGGTGATGGAGCAGGTGAAGGAAGCGCGCGCCGGTCAGGCCGAGTATCGTACGGCTCTCGAGAAGTCGACGTTCGCCGACATCTCGTCCAATGCTGATCTGCAGCGTTTTGCCACCTCGTATGGTGCTTCGATCTTTGCAACCAATTGCGCGCCCTGCCACGGCCGCGGCGCTCAAGGGTTCAAAGGTTATCCGAACCTCAACGACGACGACTGGTTGTGGGGCGGCAAGATCGAGGACATCGAGAAGACGATTGCCCACGGCATCCGTTCCGACGCTGCCGAGACGCGGACCAGCATGATGCCGAGGTTCGGCCTCGACAAGATTCTGGAAACCGCTCAGATCGACGACACGGCGGAATATGTGCTATCGTTATCTGGACAGTCGAAAGACGCAGCGGCAGCCGAACGCGGCGGCAAGATTTTTGCCGAGCAGTGCGTTGCCTGCCATGGCGAAAAAGGCACTGGAAACCAGGAGCTTGGCGCCCCCAATCTGTCGGACGGCATCTGGCTCTTTGGTAGCGGTAAGGAAGACGTGGTTCAGTCGATCGTGACCGGCCGCGGCGGCAAGATGCCGGCGTGGAACACGCGACTTGATCCCGCGACCGTCAAGTCCGTCGCCATCTACGTGCACAGCCTGGGCGGCGGTAAGTAATCGACAAGAACGGAGACCTTCGGACGAGATGGACAAACCTGTTACTCCTCGGGACTTCATCTCGACCGAAGGCGAACTGCAAGACGTCAAGGCGCAGAACAAGCGCGAAGAGCGCGCCCTCTATGCCACCCGTGAAAAGGTCCATCCCAAGCTTGCCAAAGGCAAGTTCCGGAACCTGAAGTGGTTCCTGATGGCTCTCACGCTGGGAATTTATTATGCGGTGCCCTGGATCCGCTGGGACCGCGGGCCGGACCTGCCGAGCCAGGCGGTGCTGCTCGACATGGAGAACGAACGCTTCTTCATGTTCGGCCTCGAAATCTGGCCGCAGGAATTCTATTTCGTCACCGGCCTCCTGATCCTCGCCGCCCTGGTACTGTTCCTGGTCACTGCCCTCGCCGGCCGTGTGTGGTGCGGCTATTTCTGCCCGCAGACGGTGTGGACAGACCTGATGATCGCCGTCGAGACCTTCTGGCAGGGCGACCGCGGGGCCCGCATTCGTCTGGACAAACAGCCTTGGGGGCCGGTCAAACTGTTCAGGAAGGGCATGACCCATCTGTCGTGGCTGCTGATTGCGGTCTCGACCGGTGGCGCCTTCGTCTTCTACTTCGCCGACGCCCCGACGCTGTTCAATCAGCTGATCACGGGCACAGCGCCCTACACCGCCTATCTCTTCATCGCCATCCTGACCGGCACCACCTACCTCTTGGGAGGCATCGCCCGCGAACAGTTGTGCATCTATATGTGCCCCTGGCCGCGCATCCAGGGCGCGATGATCGACAAGGATTCCTACCTCGTCTCCTATCGCGATTGGCGCGGCGAGCCGCGCGGCGCCATCCGCAAAGGCGAGACGGCCACCACCAAAGGCGACTGCATCGATTGCAAGGCCTGTGTCGCGGTGTGCCCGGTCAGCATCGACATCCGCGACGGAGCGCAGCTCGAGTGTATTCAGTGCGCGCTGTGCGTCGATGCCTGCAATGACATCATGGCCCGCGTCGGCAAGCCGAAGGATCTGATCGGCTATGCCACCATCGCCGGGCTCGAGGCGGAGGCCAAGGGAAGCTCCGCCACGCCGCGTCTGTTGCGCCCGCGTATCCTGCTCTATTTCGCTCTGATCGGGCTGGTCGGCGGCATCATGCTTGCCGCGCTCAGCATGCGTACCGTGCTCGAGGTCAACGTCCTGCCCGATCGCAACCCGCTTTACGTGCAGCTCTCCGACGGCGGCATCCGCAATGGGTATAGCGTCAAGATTTTGAACAAGCTGCATGAGCCGCACACGTTCGTGATCGGCGCGGAGGGCCTCACCAATGCCCGCGTCAGCGTCGCCGAGGTGAAGGATGGCGGCGAGCCCAAGGTGACGGTGCCGACCGATGAGGTGCGCGAATTACGCGTCTTCGTCGTAGTCCCGCGTGAAGGGCTCGCGACTCTCACGTCTCAAGCTAACCCCTTCACCATCACCGTCCGCAACGTGGCCACCGGCCAGACCACGCAACGTTCAACGACCTTCCGGAGACCCTGAAATGGCCCAGGCATCCAACGGCGAACGCGTGATCACCGGCCGGATGGTGCTGTTCGGCCTCATCGCCTTCTTCGGCGTCGTGTTCGCCGTCAACGGCGCCATGCTGGCCCTGGCACTCAAGACCAATACCGGCGTCGTTTCCAGCGAACCCTATCGCAAGGGCCTCAAGTACAACGAGCGTCTGGCGGCAGAAGAGCGCCAGCAGGCCCTCGGCTGGAAAAGTGAAATCACTGTCGATCCGAAGGCCAAGCGCATCGTCGCCGTGCTCTCGGACCGGGACGGCGCACCGCTGACGGGCATGACCGCGACCGCCAAGGTCGGCTTCGCCGTGACCGACCGGGAGGATGCGCACGCCGCGCTCACTGAAACGGCGCCCGGCCGGTACGAAGCCGCGGTGCAGGTGGCCGATGCCGGCAACATCATCGCCGATCTGGAAGTCACCGATCCCAAGGACAGTTCTCAAGGTGTTGTCTACCGCGCCAGGAGGCGGCTATGGCTCGCGCCCTAGTTCAGGACGCAACCGAACAGGCTAACGAAGCGCCCGATGCATCCGTGCTCAACGCCGCTTCGGCGGGCCCTGGTACCGGCCAGCGGCCCGATATGATCACGCTCGCCGTCGAGAATATGCACTGTGGCGCCTGCATCGCCACCATAGAAGACGAACTCGTAACCGTTCCCGGCGTCGTCAGCGCCCGCGTCAACCTGTCGACCCGGCGCGTCGCCGTCGAAGTCGAGAGCGACCGGCTCGCCGCCGATACGCTGATCGAACGGCTCGACAAGGTTGGCTACAAGGCCGCTGAACTCTCAGGCGACGGACGCGGCGCCGCCAAGGACCGCGATGCCGACTTGACCCGCCGCCTCGGCGTCGCCGGTTTTGCGGCCATGAACATCATGCTGCTGTCGGTCTCGGTCTGGTCCGGCTCCGGCGGCGACATGGATCATTCGGTCCAGGCGCTGTTCCATTGGCTGTCAGCCATGATCGCGCTGCCCGCCGTCGCATACGCGGGCCAGCCGTTTTTCCGCTCCGCTTACGGCGCACTGAAGGCCGGGCGGCTCAATATGGATGTGCCGATCTCGCTCGGCGTCATCCTGGCGACGGCCATGAGCCTCTATCAGACGACACGGGCGAGCGATCAGGTCTATTTCGACGCTGCCATCACGCTTCTGGCCTTTCTGCTCATCGGCCGGCTTCTGGACGAGCAGATGCGCACCCGCGCTTCGAGCGCGGCCGCCAATCTGCTGGGGCTCAAGTCGTCGTCGGCCTCGGTGGTGAATGCTGACGGCGCGATTGAGCGTTTGCCCCTCAAGGCCATTGTGCCCGGAATGCGTGTGTTGACCGCGGCCGGAGAGCGCATCGCCGTCGATGGCACGGTCGAATCCGGTACGAGCGAAGTCGATCAGAGCCTCATCACCGGTGAGACGCTGCCCAAGCGTGTCTGCGTGGGTGACGGCGTCTACGCCGGCACCGTCAACCTGACGAACCCGCTGACGATCACGGCGCAGAAGCGAGACGAGGGAACGATCCTTGCTGAAATCGCGCGGCTGATGACGGTCGCCGAACAGGGCCGTGGCCGGTTCGTGCGGCTTGCCGACCGCGCGGCCCGGCTCTATGCGCCGTCAGTGCACTTCCTCGGCGCCGCCACGTTCATCGGCTGGATGCTGACCGGAAACATCTGGCAGGACTCGCTCACCGCCGCAATCGCGGTGTTGATCGTCACTTGCCCGTGCGCGCTGGCCCTCGCGGTTCCCGCCGTGCAGGTTGCTGCGGCGAGCCGGTTGTTCAACAAGGGCGTGATCTTGAAGGCCGCCGACGGGCTCGAGCGGCTGGCCGAAGTCGATACCGTCGTGTTCGACAAGACCGGTACGTTGACGGTCGGCGAACCACGCCTCTTGAACGGCGCCCGGATCACGGACGACGAGCTTGCATCGGCCGCCGCACTTGCCGCCGTCAGCCGGCACCCCTACTCGCGCGCCATCGTCGCGGCGGCGCGGGCGCGCGGGCTCGCCGCTACAGCGGCCGCCAATGTCATCGAAACCCCGGGCTCGGGCCTGTCGCGCACGACGACTGTGGGCGATGAGCGGCTGGGATCGGCCTCCTGGTGCGGAGCGGTTTCGACTGGTAGCGGCGACGGCGAAATCTACTTCAAGCCCGCCGCCTCCGCGCCCATCGCCTTCCGCTTCGCCGATGCGCTGCGCGACGACGGGGCCGATGTCGTCGAACGTCTGACCAAGGCCGGCTACCATGTCGAAGTTCTGTCAGGCGACAGCTCGGCCCCGGTCGCGTCCATGGCCAAGGAAGCGGGCATCGGCACCTGGCTGGCGGGGCAGCGGCCTGATCAGAAGATCGCCCGGCTCGAAGCCCTCAAAGCCGAAGGCCGCAAGGTGTTGATGGTCGGCGACGGCCTGAACGATGCTCCGGCGCTTGCGGCGGCTTATGCCTCGCTGTCTCCGGCCGCCGCCGCCGACATCAGCCAGACCGCGGCCGACGCCATTTTCCAGGGTGCCAAGCTACAACCAATCATCGAGTTCCTGTCGGTCGCCAAAGCTTCGCACAAGCTGGCACTGCAGAATTTCGCCCTCGCGGTCGGCTATAACGTCATCTTCGTGCCGCTTGCCATGGCCGGCCTCGTCACGCCGCTCTTGGCCGCCATCGCCATGTCGGCCTCGTCGATTTCGGTGACCGTCAATGCTGTGCGCCTCAAATCTCAAGACCTGGAGTTGACGCCATGACCGCACTCGCCTGGCTCATTCCCATCGCCCTTTTTCTCGGCGGGCTTGGGCTTGCGGCCTTCCTGTGGTCGCTCAACACCAAGCAATACGAGGATCTGGAAGGCGCGTCCTGGCGCGCCCTTACGGATGATCCCAGGCCGCCGCACGAGCGCGAGTCGAAGTCGAAATGATGAGCCTGTGGGCCACGTTCCTGAGCGGGATCGTTCTGGGTCTTGCCGGATCGCTCCACTGCGCCTGCATGTGCGGCGGCATTGCCTCGGGCGGGCTGTTCATCCTCAATCCACAGACACGGGCTGAGCGCATCACGCAGCTTCTGCGCCTGCAGGCCGGCCGCGTCCTCACTTACGCGATCGCCGGTGGCGTCATCGCCGGCGTTGCCTCGCTCACCGTCAACCCTGCCGCCACGACGGCCACGTATAAGCTGCTGCAGTGGGCCGGTGCCGCCGTACTGATGTGGGTCGGCCTGTCGATGACGGGATTGGTGCCAAGTCTCGCGCTTCCGGGCAACCTCGGCCAATTGCCAACGGCGATGGACCGCGTGCTGGCGCCGCTCAAACGCCATCCGCGCATCATGCCATACGCGCTCGGCCTCACCTGGGGCCTGACGCCGTGCCCGATGGTCTACGCCGCGCTGTTCTCAGCGGCGTTGACCGGCGCGGGTCTCTCCGGTTTCGTCTGGATGGCGGGCTTCGGGCTCGGCACCGTGCCGGCGGTGGTCGCGACCGCGCTCGGCATCACCTCGCTCAGCCGGATCAGGAAATCGCGCACGGCCGAGGCAATTGCCGGGCTCGGCATCGCCACCTTTGCGGTATTGACCGTCACTGGCGCGTGGCCCGCCATTGCCGCGTTCTGCGGCATTGGCTGATCTCGCCTTTCTTCAACGCTGCATGACGTACGTGCCCGGCGCGTCTTCCAGCGGATGGCCGCGCGAGAAGCCGAGCGGCGGCGGTTGCTCCATGTCACCGGAACGGTCGTGGAGCCAGCGCACCCACTCCGGCCACCACGAGCCTGTTTCGACCGGCGTCCGCTTCACCCACGTCTCGGGATCGATGTAGAGATCGTCGTGTTGTTTGGTTGCGACGCGATAGCGGCGCCGCGAATGTCCCGGTTCGGACACGATGCCGGCGTTGTGGCCGCCGCTCGTCAGCAGAAACGTCACTTCGCCCTCGGTCAGCACGTTGAACTTGTACACCGACCGCCATGGCGAGACGTGATCGGTCTCGGTGCCGACGACGAAGCACGGCTCGCGGATGTCATTCAGCGCAATCGTCCTGCCGTCGAACCTGTAGCGGCCTTCGGCCAAATCGTTGTCGAGGAACAGCCGCCGCAGATACTCGGAATGCATGCGGTAGGGCATGCGCGTCGTATCGGCGTTCCACGCCATCAGATCGAATATCGGTTGGCGCTCGCCCATCAGGTAGTCGCGCACGATCCGTGACCATATGAGATCGCTCGAGCGCAGCATCTGGAACGCACCTGCCATCTGCGAGGAATCGAGATAGCCCTGTTCCCACATCATGTCTTCGAGGAACGCGACTTGAGATTCGCTTGTAAAGAGCGTCAACTCGCCGGCCTCGGTGAAATCGGTTTGCGCGGCGAAAAACGACAGCGACTTGAACCGGTGCTCGCCATCGCGCCCCATCGCCGCCGCCGCCATCGAGAGAAGCGTGCCACCCAGACAATATCCGGCGCCATGCACCTTCTCGCCGGGCACGATCTCGGCGATGGCATCTAGCGCGGCTCTGATGCCGAGCGCGTAGTAGTCCTCCATTCCAAGATCGCGATCTTCCGAGCCCGGATTTTTCCACGACACCATGAACACGGTAAAGCCCTGGTCGCGCAGATAGCGCACCAGTGAATTGTGCGGCGAGAGATCGAGGATGTAGTACTTCATGATCCAGGCCGGGATGAAGAGAACCGGCTCCGGTCTGACCGTCGTCGTCGTCGCTTCGTACTGGATCAGCTCGATCAGCCGGTTGCGATAGACGACCTTGCCGGGCGTCACCGCAATGTCCTTGCCGACCTTGAAAGCCTCAAGCCCAACGGCCGGCTGACCCGAGACCGCCCGCTCCCAGTCCTCCAGAAAGTTCGTGTAGCCGCGCGCCAGATTGCGCCCGCCTTCCGCCTGTGTCCGCTTGATGAGATCAGGGTTGGTGAACAGAAAGTTTGACGGGGAGAGGATGTCGAGCAACTGGCGGGCTGCGAACGCCATGACGCGCGCATTGTGCTCAGACACACCACGCACCCCCGTCGTCGCCTCATGCCACCATTGCTCGTTGAGCAGAAACGACTGGTGGATGATGTTGAAGGGAAACCGGTGCCAATCATCGCCGGAAAACCGCTTGTCGTTGGGCAGAGGCGCGGCGCACGGCTCTGGCTTCTCGCCCGATTGGAGGGCACAGCGTGCCATGTAGTGACTGAGCTTTAAGGCATCGGCCAACGACTTCTGCGCCAGTTGGCTGCGCTTGCCGGGCGAACCCAGCAAGTGAGTGAGCCAATCGAAGTAGGCTTGCGTGAACGCCAGCGGTGAAACGCCAAGCGTGAAGCACGACATGAAATAATGCAGAGAGCGATCGAGCGCATCCGATGAGCGCACGGCCAGCGGCTCGCCATCGTGCCGGTCATACACGGCCAGCGTGCCCATATGCGCGCCGGGGATCTTTTCAGTCACGTCATGCCCGAATAATGGCGCCGGCGCCTTGGCGGCCTCACGTTCAACCGCGACTGCCGCTCTTGCGGCCGTCCCCGATGGCTCATTCACGATTGTGTCTCCTCGTGGTCTGAGGCCCCCTATCGCTTCGCCGCGCGGGCTCTCATCGAAACAAGCACTTAAACATCATTTTCATGACATAGGCGCAAATCGCCATGCTTCAGAACTGGGGACCGCACATCAGAAATCAAGGTGCGTTTCGATCACGCTCAAAACGGCGGAATTCGATAGTCGTTAAGTTGCGCAACCTATCGCGCCGGACATTGATCCGCCTCAAGGCCGATATTTCCGGCTGCGGCAACTTGGCCATCTGATGAGCCATGCCGCGAGGACGCATGCGTTTGGCGACTTTTAATATCGAGAGCCTCGATGCACCGCCGCGCGCCGCACTGCCGCTTGCGGAACGAATGGAAATTCTGCGCCCGCAGCTGCTGCGGACCAAGGCCGACGTTTTGTGTCTTCAGGAGGTCAACAGTCAGCGCGCCCCAGGCGACAGCGAGCGCAGCCTTGCCGCCCTCAAGGCATTGCTGGCTGAGACGCCGTTCGCAAACTTCGAGATGGTGGCTTCCCACGGGCCGGGCACGTCGGTGCTGAGCGATGTGCACAATCTGGTCACGCTCTCGCGCCTGCCGATCATGTCTCACATCGAGTTGAAGCACACTCTCGTCAAGCCGCCGCGGCACGACGCCATCACGGCCGAGCCCGCGGGTACCATGCCGGAGACGGTGGTTTTCGAGCGTCCGGCGCTCATCGCCGAACTGGAGCTGCCGTCGGGCCGGCGGCTCAGCGTCGTCAACATCCACTTGCGCGCGCCGCTTGCCAGCGTCGTCCCGGGACAAAAGCAATCGCCGTTTTCGTGGAAGACGACGCAGGGCTGGGCCGAGGGCTATTATGTCTCAAGCCTCAAGCGCAATGCCCAGGCGCTCGAAATCCGCTTGGCGCTGGATGCCATGTTCGATGCCGATCCGCACCATCTCACCGCGGTTTGCGGAGATTTCAACTGCCAGGACCACGAAACGCCGATGCGCATCGTGCAGGCGTCCGAGGACGATACCGGCAACCCGCATCTGACGGCCCGTTCGCTCATCGTCGCCGACCGCTCGCTGCCGGAAGACCGCCGTTACAGCGTCATTCACAACGGCAGGCCGCAAATGCTCGATCACATTCTGGTGACGCGTTCGCTCGCCGGTTATCTCCAGGATGTTCAGATCCACAATGAGGGGCTGACCGACGAGTGCGCGGCGGCGGGCCTTGAGCACGCCATTCCCGGGTCCTCGCACGCAGCACTCATCGCCGATTTCGCAATCGGCTAGCGCGACCTTGCTGGTCTTGACCGCTATCAATGTTCGTCCCGGCACCTTGCATGATGCTTTGAGTAAGGTCTCTTGCCTTGGAGCCAATCATGTTCGCCATCCGTCCGGCATTTTTCATTTTCACCGTATCTGCGCTCAGCATCACGAGCGCGGCCGCCATGTCGCCCGGCGAAATGCCCGAGCCCGCGGGCACCCCGGCCTGGGAACAGCTGCTGACGCTGCAGCTCGAAGATGAAAAGAAATGCGTGCTTTCCGGCACTCTATTCGTGCGCGAAATGCCAGGCCCCGAGGGCGTCACCATTTCCGGCCGCGCAAAGTGCTATGATGGGCGTGAGTTCGATTTTTCCCAGCAGAAGCCGCATATGAAGTTCGACATCCGCGCCTGCGATCCTGCGGTCTGCTGAAGCCGGAAGGCGGCGGCGCATGATCGGCGCCGCCACGGCCCTTCTCTATTTCTCCTGCAGCGTTTCGAGGAAGGTCGTCACCTCGAAGATCGTCGCCTTGGCGCGGATCGGATCGCTCTCGGCCGCAAAGATCTTGCCCCACGCCGGCATGCTGGACGCCGCATGCTCGGCAACGCCGCCCCCTTCCAAAATCTTCGCCGCCACCATGCTGAATGGGAAATGGCCGTTGTTGCGCTTGGCGATCTGCGTAAGATCAGGCGCCGGCCGTGTCATTTTATCGGTTACAGGTCCCGCCCCCCGGCCATCGGCACCGTGGCACAACGCACAGTAGCGCTGGAAATGTTCGCCGCCGGACACGTCGTCGGCCAAGATCGTGGAGCCACTGGAGTCGCCAGCGGCCGCCGCCGTTAGCGCAGCGGCGGACAACGAGCACGCGGCGGCAAGCGCGATGGCGAGACGGTTCAAATGCATCATGGAAATCACCCGTTGGTTTGTAATGAACAACGCTCCCATTTTTACGTGGCACTGCGGCGTGAGACATCAAGATCGTCCAGCACAATGACGCAGGCCGTCTGGCGTTGGCGCAAACTTGAGACCGCCCCAAACAAATGAACCCCGCTGCGTGAGGCGCTGCGGGGTTCAAAGTGATGGCGTGGCTATGCTGGGGCTGCCCTTAGAAGCCAGCCTCCGTTGCGCGGCCCTCGGAGACTTCGACGAGGCGCGCAAGATTGGTGATGCGCACATCCGTTCCGTGCGAAACGTCGATGACCTTCATCGAACGCAGCTTCGTAATCGTCCGGCTCACGGTTTCGATCGTCAAACCGAGGAAATCGCCGATGTCGGCCCGGCGCATCGGCAGGTGGATAACCTCGCTGCGCTTCAGATCAGCGGCCGTGCGGCGGTGGAGCATGAGCAGGAAGGTTGCGACGCGCTCGATGGCGCTCCGCTGTCCAATCGCGACCAGCAGCGCGCGGGCGGCGCAAAGCTCCTGGGACACGGCGCGGTAGAGCTGCAGGGCCAGTGCCGGGTCGGTGCGCGCCGTTTCTTCAAGATCGGCGGCACTGTAGCAGCGGACCGTCGTCGGCGCGGTTGCTTCGGCGCTGAACAGGTGCTCTGACGTGGCGCCAAGGCCGACGAAATCACCGGGGAATGCAAAATCGATGATCTGGCGGCGGCCGTCCTTCAGCATGCGATAAATCGTAACAACGCCGTCTTCGATCTGGAACACATGAGTCCGCTCGTCACCCTCGCAGAACACATGCTCCTTGCTTTGGAACTTGCGGCACCCCAATCTGTCGAGGCGCGAACGGGCGTGACGCGACTGCTCCAGCGTCGACCCGGCGCTTGTGCGCAAGACCTGGATCGCCGGGCGCGTTGTTACGATGCTGTCTGCAGTCAGGGTGGGAAGCATGGGATTTCCCCGCAATTCGTTGCCCGCCTGCGTGCTCAGTACTTTACCGCAAGCTATTATAATCCTGATAAAAATCAGGGCCGCGTATTGGGGGTATGATGTTTCTGTAATGATGTGTGATAGTTTGTAACAGCCTTCACGTCCGGGACCTTAAAGTGCCAGCCGAAATCCTTGTTGTAGATGACGATCCTGAGATCCGGCATCTTTTGAACGTTGCCCTGAGCCGCGAAGGCTACGCCGTCTCTGAAGCGGGCGACGCCAGCGCAACGCGCAGCCGCCTGGAGCGCGGCGGTGTCGAACTCATCACGCTCGATCTTTCGCTTGGCGCCGACGACGGCCTGTCACTTGCCCGCGAGATCCGCGCCCGATCCGATGTTCCCATCATCATGATCACCGGCAAGGGCGACGCGATCGACCGGGTCGTCGGTCTGGAACTTGGTGCTGACGACTACATCAGCAAGCCGTTCAACCTGCGCGAAGTCGTGGCGCGGGTACGCGCGGTGTTGAGACGGCATGAGCCGGCGCGGTCCGTGCCGGCCCGCATGGCGCCGCATGAAAAGTTCCTGTTTGACGATTGGCAGCTCGACGTGACGAGCCGCGAACTTGTGTCGACAGGCGGCGTCAAACGGGAATTGACGACGGGCGAATTCAATCTGCTCGAACTCTTCGTCCGCCGCCCGCAACGCGTGTTGACGCGCGACGAGATCATGGATCTTTTGAAGGGGCACGATTGGTCGCCGGTCGACCGCTCGATCGACGCGTTGATCGTCAGGCTGAGAAAGAAGATCGAACCGGATCCCGTCCGCCCCACCCACATCAAGACGGTGCGCGGAGTGGGTTACGTGTTTGCAAGCGACGTGCGCCGGGATTGACAAGGACGGCGCGCATGACCGGACCTGCCGTGCCGGGATCATCTCATCCCGATGCGGGCTCACCGGACGATTTCAAAGTTCTCTTTGCCGCCATGGCTGTTTGAAGCGACGCCGCCAATTCGGCCTGAGTGTAGGGTTTGCGCAAAATCGGCCAACCGCCCGTGGCCGCGACAGGCATCACGTCTTCGGCGAAGCCCGATGCCAGCACGATGGCGAGGTCCGGCCGGCTGGCGGCCAGCCATTGCGCCAGGTCGTAGCCCGATTGCCCGCCCGGCATCATCACGTCGCTGAAGACGGCATCGACCGAAAGGCCCGCCGCCAGACGTGCGATCGCATCGACCGCTGTTCCACTCTCGATCACCTTGTAGCCGAGCCGTTCGAGACGGGCGACCGCCACCGCCCGGACATCGGGATTGTCCTCGACCACCAGAATGGTCTCTCCCGCAACGGACTTGAGCGGAACGGCGGAGACGCCATTGCGCACATGCACCGGTTCGGCCGCGTGCTGCGGCAGGTAGAGCGAGACGCTCGTGCCTTTGCCAAGCTCGCTGTAGACCGCCACGTTGCCGTTCGACTGCTTGATGAAGCCGTAGATGGTGCTGAGGCCAAGTCCGGTTCCGCGACCTGCCGGCTTGGTCGTGAAAAACGGTTCGAACGCGCGGCGCAAGACCTCCTTGGTCATGCCGACGCCGGTGTCCGACACGCACATGCGCACGTAGTTGCCGGGCGCGACGGCCGGCTCCGACAACGTCGGCTCGCCATCGAGCACCGCATTGCTTGTCTCGATCACGAGCTTGCCGCCGTTGGGCATCGCGTCACGCGAGTTAATGGCGAGATTCAAAATCGCATTCTCGATCTCGCTGGGATCGATGAGAACCGACCACAGATCGGGCGCGAGCCTGGCCGAGAGCTGGATGTTGTCGCCCAGCGTGCGCTTCAGCAGTTCCGACATCGACTGAACCTGCTCGTTCAGGTCGACAACCATGGGTTCGAGGCGGCGGCGGCGGGCGAACGTCAACAGACGGCTGGTTAGACGGGCGCCGGCTTCAGACGCCGATTGGGCACGTTTCAGATGATCAGTCCCGCGCTCGTCCTTGACGTGGTCGTCGAGCAGCTCCAGATTGCCGGTGATGATGGTGAGCAAGTTGTTGAAGTCGTGAGCGACGCCGCCCGTCAATTGCCCAATGGCCTCTAGTCTCTGGGTCCTGAGCCGCATCTCCTCCTGCTTCTGTTCTTCGGTCAAATCCCGGATCAGTCCGAGCATGCCCATCGGCCTGCCGGCCGCACCGCGCACGACCGCGGGGATCAGCCGGCCCGGGAACGCTTCGCCGCTCTTGCGGCGGAAGGTGGCGGCCACTGCTCGGGGCGTGGCGGCCTTTTCCGATTTCAGAGCGCCGATCACCGAGCCGACGCGCTCGAAGTCGTTTGGCGAGGCGTAAAGCAAACTCGTCAGCCGGCCGTTCAGCTCATCAGCCGTATAGCCAAAGGCGCGGCTGGCCGCGGGATTGGCAAACAGGATGCGCCGCTCCAGGTCGGTGATGATCAACGGCTCGGGCACGTGCTCGAACACCGACTGGAACAGGGCGGACTGACGCGTGACTTCGCCTTCCAGCCGGCTCCTGGTGCTCAGATCGTGAACGATACCGGCGAAATAGCGCCGGCCATCGACCTCGAAGGCGCTGACCGACAAATGAACGGGGATGCTCGAGCCGTCCTTGCGGCGCGCCTCGACATCGCGGCCGATGCCGATGATGCGCCGCTCGCCGGTCTTCAGGTGATGCGCGATATAGCCATCGTGCAGGGCCCGGTGCGGCTCGCCCATCAAAATGTTGACGTTGCGGCCGATCAGCTCGCCTTCGGAGTATCCGAACAGCCGGAGTGTCGCCGGATTGACGCTCTCGATGATGCCCTTTTCGTTGATCGTAATGATTCCGCCAACCGCCGAGTGCAGGATGGCCTCCAGCATGCTGTGACCATGATGTGCCGAAGGAGATGTCATGTGGCTGATGGTGTCACTGGGTTGAAAGTTCAGGACCGGCGCCCGGTGGGCTTTGGAGGGCCATGAAGATTTAGCGGCTTCGCCGGTAACCCGCAACGCAGCCGAGTGACCGGCAACGCAGTCAAGCCCGCGCCAAGGCTGGTATTTTGCGTTGCCGGGCCCATTTTAGGAGTAGATTGGATGACTGGGGCACTTGAAACGTCTTCAAGTCGCCGGGCGGCCCACCCACGTTAACGCCATTGCATTTCACGCCATTGCACGTCCGGGTCATTTCGAGTGCCCGCATTTCTTGACGATAGTCAACGACATCGAACCCTCACCGCTCTCATTCTTAATTTCAGATTTTTCTCTTGGAGCCCGTGCCCATGAAACCGACGCGAACCTGGGTCCTCATCGCCGACGGCGCCCGCGCCCGCTTGATCGTCGCCACCGGCCACGGCAAGGCCATCGAAATCGATGAGCTTGCCGAATACTCGGCCGATCACAGCCCGAACCGCGAATTGCAGCGTGATGCGGCTCCGCGCGTCTACGACTCTCAAGGCACGCGGCGCAGCGCCATCGAACCCAAGGTCGATCCGCATCGCGAATTGAAGCGCGACTTCGCCGCCGACCTTGCCGAAACACTCGAGGGACTCGTCCAGCGCAAGGAGATCGGCCCGCTTATCGTCGCCGCGGCCCCCACAACGCTCGGCGACTTGCGCAAGGCCTTTTCCAAGCGCGTGCATGAAGCCATCGTGGCCGAACTCGCCATGGACCTGACCAAAGTGCCCAACGCCGATTTGCCGAAACACATTCGCGAGTCCCTGCCGCTTTGACGCGCCTAACTCCTGCGCCCGAGGACGGAAATTCTGGCGCACCCCACATTCTGAGGACATCCCATGGGTTTCAAGACCATCCTCGTCAATCTCAATCATGAAAGCCGCGTTGCAGAACTGGTCGCGGCCGCGGCCGGAGCTGCACGGCCCACCGAAGCGCACGTCGTGGGGCTCTACGTCGCGCCGCCGCTGTTCATGCCGAGTGACGTGATCATGCCGATGGGCGCCGATTTCTACGAACAGCAGGTCAGCGAGCATCGCGAACAGAGCGAGCGCATTCGCACGGTGTTCGACCGGCTGACAAAGGGAGAGCCGTTCGTTGCCGAGTGGAAGAGCAAGGGCAATCTGGCGATGGCCTACGAGCCGATCGCCGGCGGCGTAATTGCCGAGGCGCGCGCGGCCGACCTCGTCGTCGTCAGCCAGGCGACCGACGGCAACGATCCACCGATGCTGACCGATGTGCCCCAGCGCGTCGCGCTCGAGTCCGGGCGGCCTGTGCTGGTCGTGCCGACCAGGTGGGGCGGCACCCAGTACGGTCAGAAGATTGCCATCGCCTGGAACAACAGCCGCGAGGCCGCACGCGCCACGTTCGACGCATTGCCGTTCCTGGAGCGGGCCAAGTCGGTCAAGCTCATCACGGCGGGGGAAAGCCGGGATAGCGATGGAACGCCGACCATCTCGGCCGCCGACGTCGCCGCCTCTCTTGCCCGCCACGGGCTCAAGGTCGACGTCGAGGCCATGCCGCAGATTTCGGGGTCGATCGGTCCAGCTCTGCTTGCCTCAGCCACCGCCGCCGGAGCCGATCTTCTCGTCATGGGCGCCTATGGACATTCGCGGATGCGCGAGTTCATCCTTGGCGGCGCCACGCGCGACGTCCTCAAATCGATGACCGTGCCGGTACTGATGTCCCATTGAAATTGCCGGAGTGATGACATGCCCCTGAAGCGCATTCGACTTGAACTTGCACGCGATCACGACTTTCCCGAGGGCAGCCGGGACCGCGGCTATGATTTTGCGGCACCTCTCGATGAGACCGGCAAGCTATCGGCGCCGGAATGGAAGACAATGCGCGACAAATGCCGGGTGCGGCGCTTCTGGCCGGGCGAGCCGACCGAACTTGGCTATCTGGTGCACAGGCGCGGAGGCACATGGGCCTTCGACTACGATCCGACCAAGGACAGTGACGACGAGCCGGGTTTTAAACTGAGCAGTCATAAGTTCGTCCCCGGAGAGTACGTCTCATTCAAAGAACACGATGGCGTGATGCGCACCTTCCGCGTTGCCGCCGTGATGGATGCCGATTGAACAAACTTTCGATAATGAAGTGCAGCAGGGACGACGGCGGCGCCGGATATTCGGGCCGCCCGGCTGCTAGAAAACCTATAGTATAGTCTGCAAAGGGCTGCCTCTAGGTTGCGTGCCATCAATGCATCGGGGCCCGATTTCGACTATCATTTTTCATATGTTGTCTAGTGATATTGGGAGTTCATCATGGCTAATGAAAAGCCTTCCAAAGACGTTGTTGCGAGCGAGCCGCGTGCGGCTGACCCCTTCAGCGTCATGCGCGCTGAAATGGATCGCGTCTTTGACCGCTTCCATCGCGGCTGGCCAAGTTTTGCCGACGTATTTGGCACCGCAGAGGGCGCGGACATCGTGCCGACGCTCGACCTCAAGGATACGGGCGATGCCATCGTCATCGAGGCTGAGCTTCCGGGAATTGACGAGAAGGATATTTCCGTCACCGTCAAAGATGGCGTCCTGACCCTCAAGGGCGAAAAGAAGCAGAGCAAGGAAGAAAAGGGCGAAAACCGCTACATCATGGAGCGCAGCTATGGCAGCTTCATGCGTTCAGTTCAGCTGCCCGGCAGCATCGACGACAATAAGGTCGAAGCGAAGTACGACAAGGGTCTTCTGACGATCACGGCTGGCAAGCGGCCCGATGCGGTTACAGCCGAAAAGCGGATCGAGATCCGCAAGTCCTGATCCACGCGCTTTGAGAGTGCAGCCGCATTACGGACTTGTGAGCTGCACTCTCCATGATCGCAGTGCCATGTTTCACTACGGTGCTGCTTCAACAGTCGGCGCGAGGCGCAGTACCACATGAACGGCCGTGCCTCAGTCTCGTCAATCTTAAGTCGTCCCTTTCATCTGGGCCCAAAGTCAACGGGAGTTGAGTGATGAATACCTTTCAGCCCGAGCAGGCCGCATTTAACATCGACCCCGCCATCGCCTCCGCCAATATGATGGCGCTGTACCGGCCGATGTTTCGCGGCATGACGGATTACGGCAACGCGCTGTGCGACGGATGCACGGCCTTCGCCACCGAATGGCTCAATTTTATGAACCGGCGGCTGCACGCCGATCTCGCTCTGCAGGTGAAGCTGTCGCAGTGTTGCGCGGCAGAGGACGTCACGCAGGCGTGGTCGAGCTTCATGAGCGCGGCGGCGAACGACTACAGCACCGAGTTCTCGCGCCTGTCCGAGATCGGCTCGGCGGCCTCCCAGCGCGCCATGTCCGCCATGCAGGCCAGTGGTGCTACCGTGCCGGCACGGCTCTGGCAGAAGAACTGACGGCGACTGCCGCATTGTTCGATGAAGAGCCCTCGCAGATCTAATCCCCACCAGCGGGACGCGCCTTAAGCGTTGCCGCTGGAGGGCGGCCTCAGCGCGATCTCGACCTCGACCACTGAGTGATCGCCCTCAACCGGCTTGATCCTGAAACCCAGCTTGCGCGCCATGTCGATCATGGTCGTGTTTTCAGCGAGCACCAGTCCGGTGATGACGCCGACGCCTTCGGCTCGGGCGTATGCGATCAAATGATTCATCATCCGCCAGCCAAGTCCGCGGCCCTTCATATCGGTCCGCAGCAGGATGCCGTATTCGCCATGCCACAGGTCAGGATCCATGACGAGACGCACGACGCCGATGAGTTTCCCCGTGCTCTCGGCAATGGCCGCGAAGGCAATTTCGCGCGCATAATCGATCTGCGTTAAGCGCGCCAGGAAGTGATGTGAGAGGTGGACCTTGGGCGTGAAGAACCGCAGCCGCAGGTCCTCAGAAGTTACATTGGCGAAGAAGTCGGCATAGAGATGCTCGTCGGAGGGCCGCACGGGCCGCAGACTGACGCGGCCGATGCCGTCGACATCGTAGGCCGTCGCCCACTCCGCCGGATAGGGGCGAATGGCAAGCGGCGGCCGCTTGACTGTCGCCTGATCCGCAAGCCGTATGCGTGCATCGATGCCGATAACGCCCTTGTCGTCGACAAGCAGCGGGTTGATGTCGAGTTCAAGAATTTCGGGATGGCGGATGACGAGATGGCTGACGCGCACCAGCACATCGACCACGGCATCGAGATTGGCGGCCGGCTTGTCGCGATAGCCGGCCAGCAGCCACGAAATCCGGGTTTCCCTAATCATCTGCCGGGCAAGCAGCGTATCGAGTGGTGGCAAGGCCAGCGCCCGGTCGGCCAGAACTTCGACCGCGACGCCGCCGGCCCCGAACATGATGAGCGGACCGAAGGTCTGATCGACGCTCATGCCGACGATAGTCTCCAGCGCATCGGCGCGCCGCACCATCGGCTCGATCATGAAGCCGCCGATGCGGGCATCGGGGCGGCGTTCGGCGACACGCGCCAGCATCTCGCGGGCAGCGATGACCGCGGCTTCAGCGCTTTCAAGCCCCAGCCGCACGCCGCCGACGTCCGACTTGTGACTGATGTCCTGAGACAGGATTTTGATGACGCACGCGGGGTGGACAGCCAAAACGTGCGCCGCCGCCGCCGCGACGTCCTCGGCCGTCGCGGCAATCCGGGTCTCGACCACGGGAATACCTTCGGCGCCCAGAACGGCCTTGCTCTCGACCGACGTCAGCATTGTCCTGCCTGAAGCCAGAGCCGCGCCGATAAGGTTCGCCGCCTTGCCGCTATGGTGCACGTCTTCCGCCGCGCCGTTGGGCGGCGCCCGCATCAATTCGGTCTGCGCCCGCGCGTGCCTCACAAGTTGCATGAACCCTGTGATGGCGTCGCTTGGCGTCTCGAACGTGGCGATACCCTCCTTGGCGAAGAGGTCGCGCGGCGCGCGCGCCGCGCCGTCGCCCAGCCAGCACGTCAGCAATGGCTTTGCCGGGCGGCGGTCACTATGCGCCTTGAAGGTCTCGACAACCGTCTTGGCGTTCTCGGCCGGCGAAGCGAGCGCGGTCGGACATTGCATCACGAGTACGGCATCGTTCTGTGGATCGGCGAGAAGACCCTTCAACGCGGCTTCATACCGCTGCGGTCCCGCATCGCCGATGATGTCGGCCGGATTGGCCCGCGACCACGTCGGCGGCAGCACGGCATCGAGCGCGGCAATGGTTTGCGGCGAGAGTGCGGCCAGCGTGCCGCCCGCATCCTGTAATTCGTCGGCGGCGAGCACGCCGGCGCCGCCGCCATTGGTCAGGATCACCAGCCGCTCGCCCGCCAGCTTCGGCGTGCGCGACAGCATCTCGGCCGCCGCGAACAGATCAGGCAGCGTGCGCACACGCAACAGGCCGGTGCGGCGGAAGGCGGCCTCATAGGCGGCATCCGAACCGGCCAGCGCCCCGGTATGAGACTGCGCCGCGCGCGCGCCTGCTTCATGCCGGCCGCTCTTGACGACGATGACCGGCTTGGAGCGTGCCGCGCGGCGTGCGGCGGAAATGAACTTCGGCGCATTCGAAAGCGCCTCCATGTACATCAGGATGGCGCGGCTCTTCGTGTCGCCGGCGAGATAGTCGAGCATATCGCCGAAATCGACATCGGCCATATCGCCCAGCGACACGACGTGCGAGAAGCCGAGGTTTCGTCCCGCTGCCCAATCGACGACGGCGGTGATGAGCGCACCCGATTGCGACAGGAACGCCAGATCGCCCTTGGGCGCCGCGCAGTGCGAGAAACTCGCGTCCAATCCCAGGTGCGGCAACATCAATCCCAGGCAATTCGGCCCCAGGATGCGAAGACAGTGGGGCCGCGCGGCGTCCAGCATCGCCTGTTTGACGTCTTTGACGCCGGCCGTGATGACGACAACCGCCCGCGTGCCCCGCGTGCCCAGTTCGGCGATAAGTCCGGGGATCGTTGCTGGCGGCGTCGCAATGATGGCAAGGTCCGCGGCCCACGGCACCGCCTGCACGCTGGAATAGCATTTGATCCCCATCACCTCCGCGTGCCGCGGATTGACGAGCGCGATCGAGCCCGCAAATCCGCCGGCCAGCAGGTTGCGCGTGATCTTGTTGCCGACGGTCGACGGTTCCGGACTGGCGCCGATGAACACCACCGACGACGGCGCCAGCATCTGATCGAGATTGCGGATGGTCATGCGTACCCCGGCGTTTGGAGGGCGTGGCTGGAACAATAATGTCCCGTTGAGGCGATACGGCACTGCGCGAGGGCGCACCAATTCTTGAATTGTCGCAGTCCCGGCCACATACTTATAGTGTTGTTGATGCGTGACGCTTCGATGACTTGAGCCATCGGGGCGGTGTCGGCCGGGAGCACAAGCGGGTGTTGACGGCCGTCAAATTTCTCGCCGGCTCGAGCAGGTACATAAGGGCTGTCTTTTTTGCGTTCGAGGCCCAAACGACTGGCGGCTGGCGCAGTCTTGAGCGGGTGTGGCCAGGCGACCGCTTCGCTATAGGGAGTAAATGCCATGACTACGAATGTCGGAATGATTGACCGGGTCCTTCGCGTGATCGTGGGTCTTGCCTTGGTCGCCATCGCTCTCGGTTTCATCCTGCCGGAATATCAGACGCCGTGGGCCTGGATCGGCCTGGTTCCGTTGTTGACCGGCCTGTTCGGCACCTGCACGGTGTACTCGATCCTGGGTCTCAACACCTGCAGCAGGGCCTGATAGGCATTCTACCGCCGCGGTGGCTGGCCCAACATCCGGCTGCCGAACTGGAAACACTGACACCATGCAGCACGAGGCTTCAAAATCCATGGGCGGCTCCTCGTGCTGCCAAGGTTCCGCCAGCAAAGACACGGCTGGCGCCAGAGCCATAGATCCCGTTTGCCACATGACGGTCGATCTCGCGACCGCCAAGCATCGCCATGAGCACGCGGGCGAGACCTACTATTTCTGCTGCGGTGGATGCCGCGAAAAATTCGCCGCCAACCCCTCCCGCTATCTCGAGCCCGAGAAGCATACGGCATCTGCCGCCGCCGTGCCCGAAGGCACGATCTATACCTGTCCCATGGATCCTCAGATCCGGCAGGTTGGACCCGGCACCTGCCCCATCTGCGGCATGGCCCTGGAACCTGAGCTCCCAACGGTTGACGCGGGCCCCAATCCCGAGTTCGTCGATTTCAAGCGCCGCTTCGCCATCGGCCTCGCTCTGACGATCCCTGTTTTCATTCTTGAGATGGGCGGACATCTGACCGGGCTGACGCACGCGATCGGCCAGCAAACGTCGAACTGGATCCAATTTGTGCTCGCAACGCCGGTGGTGCTATGGGCGGGCGCACCATTTTTCGAGCGCGGCTGGGCATCCCTCAAGTCGCGCAACTTCAACATGTTCACGCTGATCGCGCTCGGCACCGGCGTCGCCTATCTCTACAGCCTCGCCGCCACGTTCGCGCCTCAGCTGTTCCCTGCCGCCATGCGCGGCCACGACGGCGCCGTGCCCGTCTATTTCGAAGCCGCGGCCGTCATCACCGTGCTGGTCCTGCTCGGCCAGATCATGGAGCTCAAAGCCCGCGAACAGACAAGCGGCGCTATCCGCGCCCTGCTCGATCTGTCGCCCAAGACCGCGCGGCGCATCCGCAAGGACGGCAGCGATGACGACGTGGACCTCGATCAGGTGCAGATCGGCGATCTGATCCGTGTGCGGCCCGGAGAGCGGGTGCCGGTCGATGGCACCGTTCAGGAGGGCGCAAGTTCGGTTGATGAATCGACCATCACCGGGGAATCGATGCCGGTGAAGAAGGGACCGGGCGATGCCGTCATCGGCGGCACCTTGAATCAGACCGGCAGCTTCGATTTCCGCGCCGCCAGGGTCGGCCGCGAGACCGTGCTGTCGCAGATCGTGCGGATGGTGGCGGAGGCCCAGCGCAGCCGCGCGCCGATCCAGCGGCTCGCTGATATCGTCTCGGGCTGGTTCGTGCCGGCCGTCGTGCTGGTCGCGGCGCTGGCCTTTTTCGCATGGTACGTGTGGGGGCCGGAACCGCGGTTCGCCTATGCCCTTATCGCCGCCGTCTCGGTGTTGATCATCGCCTGCCCCTGTGCGCTCGGCCTGGCGACGCCGATGTCGATCATGGTGGGCGTCGGCCGGGGCGCGCAATCCGGCGTCCTCGTCAAGAACGCCGAAGCCCTCGAACGGCTGGAAAAGGTCGACACCCTGGTCATCGACAAGACCGGCACGCTGACCGCAGGCAAGCCCACCGTAACGGCCATCAAACCCACGGGCGGCCTGTCGCAATCGGAACTGATGCGGCTTGCCGGCAATCTGGAACGGCGCAGCGAACATCCACTCGCCGCCGCCATTGTCGAGGCGGCCGCCGCCAGAGGTTTTCCCAGTTCGCCCGTTCTCGATTTCGAGGCTCCTTCGGGCAAGGGCGTCAGTGGAACAGTCGGCGGCCGCAAGGTCCTCATCGGCAACGCGCACATCCTCAACGACGCCGGGCTCGATGCCGGACCGCTCGAAGCTTTGGCGGACGCTCACCGCGCCGATGGCGAAACGCCGGTTTTTGTCGCCGTGGACGGCAAGCCGGCGGGCATCATCGTCGTCTCCGATCCGATTAAGCCAGATGCCAGGGAGGCGATTGCCGCGCTCAAGGCCTCAGGCCTCGCCATCGTCATGCTGACGGGCGACAACGCCAAGACCGCGCGCGCCGTCGCCGATGCGGTCGGCATCACCGAGGTCGAGGCCCAGGTTCTGCCCGCCGGCAAGGCGCACATCGTGCAGAAGTTGCAGCAGCAGGGCCGCGTCGTCGCCATGGCCGGTGACGGCGTCAACGACGCCCCGGCACTCGCCGCCGCCGATGTCGGCATCGCCATGGGCACCGGCACCGATGTCGCCATCGAAAGCGCCGGCATTACCCTTTTGAAGGGCGATCTGACCGGCATCGTGCGGGCGAGGCGCTTGTCGGCAGCGACGATGTCCAATATCCGCCAGAACCTTGTGGCCGCCTTTCTCTATAATGCCGCAGGCGTTCCCATTGCCGCCGGCATCCTTTATCCTGCCTTCGGGTTGCTGCTCTCGCCGGTCATTGCCGCAGCGGCGATGTCGCTGTCCTCGGTCAGTGTCATCGCAAATGCCCTGAGGTTGAGGTTCGCCAAGATTTGACACCCGCTCGTCCGCGGGCCTTTTGACAAAGATCAGTGCCGCGGCGTCCGCGCGGTACTTCCTGTTACCGGTTGCCCGAATTTCTCCATTTGTCAGCGATCAGAGCCCTGCGTGGACCAGCCCTCTCCGACACCCCTCATCACGGCTGCGACGATCGACGGCCGGTTGACGTTCAACGCGGCCGGCAGTTGGACGGCGGGCGAGGCGCTTGCGCTCGAAGCCGCGGTTGCGGACGCACTCAAGGGCGCACTCGCGGGCGCACTGGGCGCGGACGGCCCGCAGATCGACTTTTCGAAAGTGCGCGCCTTCGACACCTTCGGCGCCTGGCACTTGGCGCGGCTTGCCCGCGCATTCGATCGGCAGGGCCGCTCGCTGGAGATCGCCGGACTCGCCGATCCCTACTGGGGCCTTTTCGAATCCGTCTACGAGGCCAGCGGCGAGGCAGACGGCGAGCGCGTGGCGCCTCCAAAGGAACTCGGCTCCATCGCGGCCATCGGCAAGGCCATGGTGCTGGCATGGACCAGCTTCGGCCAGCTCCTCAACATGCTGGGCGCGGTCTGCGAGGCGATTTTGCGCGTCCTGGTGAGGCCGCGCTCGTTCCGCCTGACGTCGACGGTGCATCACATCGATCGCGTCGGCTGGCAGGCTGTGCCGATCATCCTGCTCATCACCTTTCTGATCGGCGCGATCATCGCGCAGCAGGGTTTCTTCCACTTCCGCAAATTCGGCGCCGATGACTATGTGGTCGACATGGTCGGCATCCTGGTATTGCGAGAGATCGGCGTTTTGATCGTCGCCATCATGGTGGCCGGCCGTTCGGGCAGCTCATACACGGCCGAACTCGGCTCCATGAAGATGCGCGAGGAGATCGACGCGCTGCGCACCATGGGCTTCGACCCGGTCGAAGTGCTGATCCTGCCGCGCGTGCTGGCGCTCGTCATTGCGCTTCCGATCCTGACGTTTCTCGGCTCCATGTCAGCGCTCTACGGCGGCGAACTGGTCGCCTGGTTCTACGGCGGCATGAGCCCCGACATCTGGGTCGCACGCCTGAAGGAGGCGATTTCCACAACCCACTTCAAGGTCGGCATGATCAAGGCGCCGTTCATGGCGCTCGTCATCGGCATCGTCGCCTGCACCGAGGGCTTCAAGGTCGCCGGCAGCGCCGAGTCCCTGGGGCTCAGGACCACCTCCTCGGTCGTCACGGCGATCTTCCTGGTGATCGTTCTCGACGGCCTGTTCGCCATCTTCTTTGCTTCGATCGGGATGTGATCATGAGCCACGTCCGCAAAGCGACCGTTCTGAGCGTCCGCGATCTGGTGGTCGGCTTCGGTCACCGCGTGGTGCTGAACCAAGTCTCGCTCGACGTCGGCGCGGGCGAAATCCTGGGCCTCGTCGGCGGATCGGGCAGCGGCAAGTCGGTGTTCTTGAGAACCATCATCGGTCTTTTGCCGAAGCGATCCGGCTCAATCGAAATCCTGGGCCAGAACCTCGATCAATTGGACGATAGCGAGCGGCAGGCCGTGCAGCGGCGCTGTGGCGTACTGTTCCAGCAAGGTGCGCTGTTCTCGTCCCTCACCGTTCTGCAGAACGTCCAATTCACGATGCGCGAATTCTTGCACCTTCCTGAGCAGGTCCTCGAAGGCATCGCGCTGACCAAGCTCGCCATGGTGGGGTTGACCGCTGAGGATGCGATGAAATTTCCCTCCGAACTGTCGGGCGGCATGGTGAAGCGCGTGGCGCTCGCCCGCGCGCTGGCGCTCGATCCCGAGATCGTCTTTCTCGACGAGCCGACATCGGGCCTCGATCCGATCTCGGCCGGCGATTTCGACGCGCTCATCCGCACGCTGCAGCAGACGCTGGGCTTGACCGTGTTCATGGTCACGCACGATCTCGCCAGCCTGCATCAGGTCTGCGACCGCATCGCCGTCCTCGCCGACGGCAAAATCGTCGCCGACGGCCCGATGACGGCGATGCTCGAAAGCGAACATCCCTGGGTCAAATCCTATTTCCGCGGCGAGCGCGGCCGGTTGATCGCCGGCCACGCCGCCCAATCCCCCGCTTGAGGACGCAACATGGAAATCCGCGCCCGTTACACGCTCATCGGCCTGTTCACGCTGCTCTCCATCGCGGCGGGCTTCACTTTCGTCTATTGGCTGAACCGTGCCGGTGGACTTGGCCAGCGCGCTGTCTATCGCGCCCAGTTCGAGAACACGGTGTCGGGCCTGCTCAAGGGATCGGCCGTGCTGTTCAACGGCATCCGGGTCGGCGAGGTTACCGAATTGAGGCTTTCGCCTGACAATCCCAAGCGCGTCGTCGCCTACCTCGCGGTCGCCCAGGACACGCCGGTTCGCGCCGACACCAAGGTCGGCATCGAATTCCAGGGGCTCATGGGCTCGCCGGTCGTATCGTTCAGCGGCGGGTCCGCCAAGGCCCAGGCGCTCGATTTCGTCGGCGGCGAACCGCCGTTGCTCACCGCGCCGCCCGACGCCGGGCAGAACATGACCGAGCAGGCGCGCACGGTGCTGCGCAATCTCGATAGCGTCATCACCGACAATTCCAAGCCGCTGAAAGACGTCATCGCCAACATCGACAAGTTTTCCGCCGCCCTTGCCCGCAACACCGACAAGGTCGACGGCATCATCGCCGGCATCGAGCGGATGACGGGCGGCGGCAAGAAATCCGCGGAACACGTCTACGAGTTGAAGGCCCCGCAAAAGCTGCCGCCGATCGCCAAGATCCCGGCCGGTCAGCTTCTGATCCCGGAGCCGGACGTGCTCGGCGCGCTCTTCAACGACGACATCGTCGTGCGCACGGCGGAAGGCACGCGCGATCCCAAGTTCCAGGCCAAATGGCCCGATACGCTGTCGCGCGTGCTGCAGTCGCGCATCATCCAGAGCTTTGAGAACGCCAATTATCTGAAGACCATCGGCCGGACGCCGGAAGGTCTCAAGGTCGATTATCAGCTTTTCGTCGATGTGCGCGGCTTTCAGGTCATCACCACGCCGGAGCCGGTGGCCGACATCGAATTGTCGATCAAGATCGTCTCGGAAGCCGGTAAAATCCTCGGCGCGCGCGTCATCCATGTCACCGTGCCGGCCGACATGACGAGCGAGGCGACGATTGCCGCAAGCCTGAACGACGCATTCTCGAAAGCCGCGGCCGAACTCGTGGTATGGGCCTGCGGGGCGATGGCGGCCTAACGCTTTCGCCCGACCCTCTCGGCGCGGAGCAGCTGGTCCTTGCGCTCAATGCCCCACCGGTAGCCGGAGAGCGCCCCGTCCGTTCTCACCACCCGATGGCAGGGTATGGCGACGGCCAGCCGGTTCGCCGCGCAGGCGGACGCCACCGCGCGCACAGCTTTTGGCGCGCCGATGCGTCCGGCAATGTCCGAATAGCTCGCCGTTTCGCCTGCCGGAATTTTCTGCAACTCCTGCCACACGCGGTGCTGGAATGCCGTGCCGCGTATGTCGAGCGGCAGTTGGAATTTGGTTCGCGGACGATCGACGAGACCGACGGCGGCTGCGACCGTGCGCTCGAAATGCTTATCGCCACCGATGAGCACCGCCTTGGGAAACGAGTCCTCCAATTCCTTGACGAGCGCTTCGGCGTCATCGCCGAGCAGGATGGCGCACACGCCCTTGGCCGTGGCGCCGACGAGGATCGCGCCCAGACTGCATGATCCCACCGCAAAGTGGATTTCAACGTCCTTGCCGCCGTTGCGATACAGATTGGGCGTCATGCCGAGCACCTGTGATGACGTTTCATAGAAGCGGCCGCTGGAACCGTATCCGGCGTCATAGATGGCGGATGTCACAGTTTCAGAGGTGGCGAGGCTTTGGCGCACCGCGCGCCGGCGCTTGGCTTGCGCGTAGGCCTTTGGCGTCACGCCAGTCACGATTCTGAACAGCCGGTGGAAGTGGTGCGGGCTGAGCCCTGCTTTGCGCGCCAGGCTGGCGAGCGCTGGCTCGGTCTCCGACATGTCGATCATCCGGCAGGCCGCAGCAATTTTCGATGCCTGATCATCATCCAGACTCTGCGCGTCAGGCCGGCAGCGTTTGCACGCTCTGAATCCGGCCCGTTCGGCGGCCCCTATGGTCGCGTAGAAGCGGACATTCTCGCGCTTCGCCCGGCGCGCCCCACAGGACGGCCTACAATAGATACCCGTCGTCGTCACCGCATAGACGAACTGGCCGTCCTTTGCCGCATCGCGCGCGGCGACGGCCGCCCAGTTTGCTGCGTCGTCCGATCGTGGGGCCGCAGAGCGCTGTGTCGCCTGGGAGTGGGATTTGGCCGGATGGGCTGGAACTCTGGTCGTCATGGGTCCGTCCTACACCACCGCGGCTGTCCCGGCACTCCGAAGCTTGCGGTTGAATTCCCGGCATCGCCGGACGGTCTATTTGGGCGGATTGCCGAAGCGCGCGGAAGCCACGAGAATTGCAAGGACCGTGGCAGAACCACGGTCGTGCATGATGAAGTGTCGAAGTGCACCCACATGCTGCCGGTGGCGGCCTCACCCGTCCCATGCCGGCAACGGCACACTTGGGATCAACCCTGTTGCGCCGGGTTTGGCTGGGCACCGGGCTGGGGCAGCGTCGCGATCACCATCTTGCCGTCCTTGGACTTGGCGCGGAATTTGACTGTGCGCCCGGCCCATCCGGTTTCCATGAGCCGTTTCAACATCGCTTCGATGACGCGTCCATCGCCCAGCGCCTCCATGACCCACAGCTTGTCGCCGCTCGCCCACTCCGGCGGCTTCAACCGGATCGGCTGACTGGGGTCCGCCGACATCCGCGCGTCGATCTCGTCGGACACCCGCGCCCAAAGCACCACGCCGACCGGCTGGATCATGCCGTTGGTCTTCGACTGGCCTTCGGCCAGCGTGAATTGTCCGGTGGCCACCGCAGGCACCACGATCCATTCCAGTTCGGAAATCGGCAGGGTCTGATAGCCGGGCGTGCGCATGAAGATCGACACGATTTCGCCGAACGCCGCGGAAAAGCGCTTGGACGCTTCGGCCATGGATTTCAGTTGCTCGGGCGAAAGTTGCCGNNGGCGAAAGTTGCGATTGCGCGCCGGCCGGAGCGGCGGGCGCTGCGGCGGCAACGGGCGGCTGAACGGCGGGAGCGGCTGCTGCTTGCTGTGGTGAAGTGGAACCGCCCGCGGGCGTGTCGCTTCCGTCTTCAGGCTTACGCGGCCAGAATGCCATGGCTGCCCTCCCGCTGGCGTTGGTTAGGAGCCAGACACTATTGATCGGGCGCGACCCGTCAAGCGCAACAACCGGCTTTCAACCGCCGCGCAGTCTTATCGATCCGGCCTATTCCCCAGACTTGTCGTCATCATCCTTGCGTTCGCGCATGTCACAAATCTCGCCCCAGGGCAGAGTCATGACGCCGATGCCCATGGCGAGGCTGCCGAACGTCAACGCGCACATCACGTTGAGCATGAAGATGGCGACGTAGGGGTGCTCATCGGCCGACAGAAGATCGTTCAGCCCTGCCGTATTGGTCAGCACCACGAGCGAAGCAAAGGCGACGCCCACGGAGACGCCGAACGCCAAGTGCCTTAACAGAAATCGCAACAGCTGCGGCATCCGCTGATAGACCGATCGGGGCCGTTCAAACCTGTCCACGGCCTCTCACTCCTTCGCAGTCAAGGGGTGGACTGTCGATCCACGCCCATCAAAGCTAAGTCTATCATGGCCATCCCTGAGGCCAACGCACAAATACGGGCCGGGATCCGCGGCGAAATTGCCTCGTTTGCCGCGCGGGACTATGAACACCTTCAGCACAACGCCATGCGAAATAGGAAATGCCAATGAGTGCCGCGACCACCCGGATCGTGCTGAGAATAGACTTCGATGAGGTGCGCTACATCGGCCACGGCAGAATCGAGCTGATGGAGCTGATCGGCAAACACGGGTCGATTGCCCAGGCCGCCAAGGCCATGGGCATGTCCTACAAGCGGGCCTGGTATCTGGCGGACGCCATCAATTCCACGTTTGCCGAACCGCTGATCGAGCGCGTGCACGGCGGCAAGGGCGGCGGCGCGGCGCACCTGACAACGTTCGGCAAATCGGTCGTGGCCGATTATCGCGACATGGAGGAGCGGGCGCTGAAGGTTTTTTCAACGCCGCTGAAGCGCATGGAAAGGCATTTGTCGAATGCCAAGCGGCCGCGCTCCAGCCGGACATAAGGATGTTGTCCGGTTTGCCTTCACCTATCTCCCCGACCGATTAGATCCGGATGACGCTCTTCGCCAGGCGGCGCACCGCAGTGTTCCGCAAGTTCGGGTTGGCTAGAACGAGCGGCGGCGCAGAGCGCCGACAGCCTTGGCTCCCCACCAGACCAACAGCGCGCCGGCCAGCGCGATTGCGAGATTGCTGAGAAAGCCTGTTACCCCGACCGCGATGGCCATTGCCCAGTCGGAAGGCTGGCGCAGGTCTTTCATGAGGGCAATGTGCAACACACCCGCCACCGCGAGCAAACCCGCAAGGATGGGCAACGGAAAGCCCGCCAGTGCGACGGCCAGACTGGCCCCGATTGAGACGCAGAGCACCAACAGCACCGTCCCCAGCACGATGGGCGCACCGCCGGTGCGCGCGCCAAAACTGCGGTGGGCGGTCAATCCGCCGGCGCCGTGGCAGACCGGCATTCCGCCAATTGCTCCGGCCAGGAGGTTGGCGCCGCCCAGGCTCAGCGCCAAGCGGCCCGGCCGCACACGGCCGGCGGCGGGACCGAAGTAGGTGCGGGCCGCGTCAGCGGTGGCAAGACATGAGTTTGCAAAGGTCAACGGCAATTGCGGCAGCACCAGCGCGATTGCCGCGGTCGTGAAAGCTTGAAGGCTCAGTTGTGGAATTTCGACCGGTGAAGGGCCGAACGTCAGCGCGCCTTGAAACGACGTCACCATTCCAATGATGGCGATGACGACGAAAGCCAGTGTCACATGGTGGCGGCGCATCAGCAGCGCCGTTACGGCGACGGCCGCCCCCGCTCCTACCAGCCACGTCGCCGAGTAAACGTGATCGGTGAAAATCGCAGGCGGCGCAGTGGTGAGGTTCCACGCCAGTTTGCAGAATATGAGACCGACCGATAGCTGCACGCCGCGAATGATCGCCTTTGGAAACACCTGCGCCACCCGGTCCAGCCATCCGGACGCACCGAGCACCACGAACACGCCGCCCATCAACAAAGCCCCCGCCGCAATCTCCGGGGCTCCGAGCCCCTGGGCGATAGCAATGGCGCCGAAGGCCTTGAGCGGTTGTACCGGGACGGGGACGCGGTACAGCAGTCCTGAAATCACATACAGGAGGCCCGCAGGCAGCAGCACGGCGGTTGGAGACAGGCCGTTGCTCACGATCAACGCCACAGCGATCGGAACCAGAACGCCCAGGTCCGCGACGGCGCCGGCCAGTTCGGCCCGGTCAAACCGTAACGGCCTCAAGTCCTCATGCGAAGCCGGAGACGCCGCAGCTCCTTCCGTCACGGTTCGCTGCGGATCCTTGGGCCATGAGTCAGTCAACGGGAACTCCGGATGAGCACATTCGGCGCGAAGCGGAACACCACACCGCCAGCATGAGCCTTCCTGACATCCGAGCGATATTTCCGCAAGGAAATATTGCTAGTCGCGATCGGCCGCGCCGGGCGTAAATAAGTGCGCTGTTCCGGGCCTCCCCGGAGCCACGCCCCACACGGTAAATCATTACGCCATTTGAGAAATCTCCAGCCTGGCCGCACGCGACACTGCAAATTGACCTAGCGCAATGTTGCGGTCCCGGTTATCGGGCCCTCTACCGTTCAACTCTCCGTAACCCAAAGCCCACCAGGACCGAAGCGCGCCTTATGACACCGGCACCGATGACACCGGAACTGATCCAGCGCTACGCGATGCCGTTGCCGCGCTACACCAGCTATCCGACCGCCAATCACTTCAACAATTCCGTCACCGCGCAAGACTATCGCGAGTGGATCGCGGCCCTTCCCGAGACCGCCGCCCTGTCGCTCTATGCCCACATCCCGTTCTGCCAGGAGCTGTGCTGGTATTGCGGCTGCAGCACCAAGGCGATCAAGCGCTACGACCCCGTGATCGACTACATGGAGCCGCTGACGCACGAGGTCGCGGCGCTCTCCAAGCTGGTGCCGAAGGGCCACCGCGTCACGCACATGCACTGGGGCGGCGGCTCGCCGGATATCCTGAAAGCGCCCGACATCCTGCGCCTTGGCAACGCGCTGCGCGAACATTTCAACTTCGATCCCGCGGGCGAAGTGGCTGTCGAGATCGATCCGCGCCTTCTCTCCGCCGCGCAGGCGGATGCGTTCGCCGCCATCGGCATCAATCGGGTCTCACTCGGCGTCCAGGATTTCGACGTAAAGGTTCAGCGCGCCATCGGCCGGATGCAGGGTTACGAGACGACGCGCAAGGTGGTCGATCTGTTCCGCGACCGGGGCATCACTTCGATCAATATCGATCTGGTCTACGGCCTGCCGCACCAGACGGTCGAGAGCGTCGAGAAGACGATCGAGCAGGTCTTGACGCTGTCGCCCGACCGCATCGCCATTTTCGGATACGCGCATCTGCCCGAACGCTTGAAGCACCAGCGGCTGATCGATGAAGCCGCGCTTCCCGGTCCGATGGCGCGGTTCCAACAGGCCCGCCGTGTCGAGACGATCCTGACCCGTTCGGGCTATGTCCAACTCGGCCTCGATCACTTCGCGCTCGCCAAGGATACGCTCGCCACCAAGTCGATCGCCCGCAACTTCCAAGGCTACACCACCGATTCCGCCGACGCGCTGCTGGGGCTTGGCGCCACGTCGATCTCTCGCCTGCCCCAAGGCTTCGCACAGAACGCTGTGCCGGTCGATGAATACGCGCGCCGCGTCATGGCCGGCGGGATCGCCACGGCCCGCGGCCACAAGATGATCGCCGACGACATTCTGCGGGCCTTCATCATCGAGCGGCTGATGTGCGAGTTCCAGTTCGCCTGGGACGAGATCGAAAGCCGCTTCGGGAAAGACGCGGCAGACGAGATCCGCGCCGACGCGGCCCGCATCATCGCCAAGGACGCCGATCACTTCGTTGCCCGCAACGACAGCGTCTTCGCGCTGAGCGAGCTTGGCCGCACCTTCGTGCGCAATATCTGCGCCCGCTTTGACGCCTATCTGACCCACGAGGTCCACCGCCGCCGCCACGCCCTGTCGGTGTGACGCTCCCTCTTCCCGAGGGGAGAGGGTTTGGGCGATGAGAGAGGGTTGGGGTGAGTGGCTGGACCTTCGAAGCATCGGCCCCGGCCCCGGCGATGCACGTGAGGCCGAATCCCCCTTCTCAGACCCCGCACTTGCCGCTATTGCCCCTCTGAGCAAACGATCAGAGGCCGACGTTGACGCACGCCCAGTCCAATTCCGCCGCCCCACCCATCCTCGCCGCAGCCGGCGATCTCCTTCAGCGCTACGACCTGATATTTTGTGATGTCTGGGGCGTCGTTCACAACGGCGTCACCGCGTTCGAGGATGCCTGCGCGGCGCTGGCGCGGTTCCGCGCCGGCGGCGGCACTGTCATTCTCGTCTCGAACGCGCCCGTGCCCAAGGCGCGCGTCGCCGCCATGCTCCAATCGCGCAACGTGCCGCAATCGGCCTGGGACGATATCGTTTCGTCGGGCGACATCGCGCTGGCTCACGTCGCGGAACGCGGCTTTCAGCGCCTCTACTGCATCGGCCCGCAGGATCGCGATCAGGCGTTATTCAAGGCGCTCACCGCGCGATCCGTTCACTTGAGCGAGGCCGAGGCGATCATTTGCACCGGCCTTAACGACGACCGCAGCGAGAAGCCCGAGGACTATGTGCCGATCCTCAACAAGGCGCTCGACAACGGCATCCCGTTCGTATGCGCCAATCCCGATCTGCTGGTCGACGTCGGCGGAACGCTGCTCTATTGCGCGGGCGCCATTGCCGATCTTTTCGCGCACATGGGCGGCGACGTCTACTGGGCCGGCAAGCCGTACTTGAGCGCCTACGAGACCGCGCATCGCAAGGCCGAGGCGCTGCGCGATGCCAACGTGCCGCGCTCCCGCTGCCTCGTCATCGGCGATGCGATCCGCACCGATCTGAAGGGGGCCGAGAACTACGGCTGCGATGCGCTGTTCGTCGCCTCCGGCATCCACCGCCATGAGACGATGGAGGGCACGCGGCTCTCCGCGGAGAAGCTCGCGGCCCTGTTCACGCCCGGCACACCCAAGGCCAATGGGGCCATGGTCGAGCTCAAATGGTGAGAAAACCTACTTCTGCTCGGCATCCTTGACCGGCAGAGTCGGCGGCGGCTCGCTTTTCGGCCGCTTGGGATAGGGGCCATCCGAAAACGAATTGAACACCACATCGGGCGACGACGTGTTGTGTTGCGAGGGCGACAGGCGGCCCATCCAGATATCGGTCGCGTGCGCCTTGTCGAACTTCATGACGTTGTCTTCGCGCCAGCCCTTGGCACCTTTTTCGCGCACGGCGACGCGGGCCATGTCATTGTTGAACTCGGTCACATACATCGACCGCAGCATGGCGAACGGCCCGCCATCGATGCCCTTGTCGAAGGCGACGTCGAGCGCCAGGCGGTTGCTGTCGACCTTGGCCATCCGGAGCGTCGCCGAGCCGCCCTTTTCGAACGTCATCGTAAAGGTGCGGGCCTTGGGATCGAACGCCACTTCCTTAAATTTCACGAGTGGCCGGCCATCGACCTCGATGGGGCCGACCAGGAACGACGAGCCGTAGCCGGTGTTGCGCATATTCGGCGGCGTCATGGGCCTCGGACGCCAATAGCCGTCCTGAGGATAGAGGACGAGCACCTCTTCAGCGCCATCGGTACGCAGCACCCACACCTGCAGCAGGTGCAACCCCTCTTCGACCCGGTCGCCGATGCGCACTTTCGCGGTCGACGGACGCCAGAACGCCGGGAATGCGTAGCCGACGACCCACAACTCCGTCTCTTCATAGAGCGTGACTTTGCGCGGCTGGCCGGGCGCGGCGTAGGAGGGATCGGCGCTCATATCGCAGGCGGTCCAATCGGCCTCGAAGTTGTCGCGCATGCCCGCCGACAAATAGACCGGATGCGCCGCCTCGATCCGGAACGAGCGCACATCCTTGTTGGCAAACGAGATGGCGACGTTGTCCTTTTCCGCGCACAGCACCTGCTCGCTCTCGTTCGTCACATCGACGGCGAGGCCATCGAGCGAGGCCGCATGCGCGGCAAAAGTCACAGAGAACAGGGCAGTCCAAAATATCATCGCTGTTGCAACGGCAGTCCGCATCCGGAACTCCAAGGCTGGAAAGTGAGGTCGTGGCTTGGTGGCTCTTAGCACATCACGGGGGCGAGGCGGCAACCGCATAAACATCGCCGGAATTTGCCGCGTGCGGCAGCTCCTGCAGGTAACGGATCATTCCGGCTGCCGATACCGGTACTCTGAAGACGAGTTGCTGGCTCTCGCCCAGCGCCACATTGAAGGTGTAGTTGCCAAGCCCGGCAAGCCGTTCGATCGACCGGCGGGCGACATCGCGGGCAATGGTCGTGAATTCGAACCACAGCGCCGGCACGCCTTGAGACAGTCCCGCCAAAACCCGGTCCTCGAACCCTTCCACGTCGATCTTGATGAAAACCGGCGGCCCGAACGCCGCCATCATCCGATCGAGCGTCAGCACCGGCACCATGATCGCGTGATCCCAGCTCTGCCCCTCCCAACCGAGCGCGCCGCCGGCCTCGATCAGGAAATCGTCCGACACGGTCGAGACGGTCGGATTTTGGGCATTGATGTGCATCCGGATCTCGCCTGACTCGTCACCTATGGCGGCCGGCACGATGAGCACGCCCGGATCGCGGCCATGGATCAGCCGCAAAGCGCGCACGATGAGCGGCTGCGGCTCGACCGCGATCACGCGGGCGCCGAGCCGGCGAAACGACGAGACGCGGTCGCCCACGTGCGCGCCGATGTCGAACACCAGATCGCCCGGTGAAACGAAGTTGGCGTAGAGTGCGTCCATCGCCGCCTTCGGCGCCTCAGGTCCGTGATAGAGCCTGAGCGAGCGGAACACACCGTTGAGCGCCGCCGACACCATGGCTCAAGCGTCCTTTCCGGGCTCTAAGACTGCGATTTCGCGCGGCGGGGCGAAGTCTTCCGGGATCGCGGCAATGCCGTGGCGGCGCATGTATCGTCCCAGTGCGGGCGATGCCGTCGCCACCGCGAACGGAATGGCGAGCAGATAGCCGGCGGTGAGAGGCAAGCTCCACAGCGCCACGGCTGGCGCAATGACATACAGCGGCACCAGCACGGTGAGGCCAAACAGAAACTGCGGCCACAACGCATCGGCCGCCGCCCGCCAGGAGAGGCCCTCCGCATCGCGCTGCTGCCCGCTCCAGGTGATCGACTTGCCGAACGGCAAACCGAGCATGAAGACGCTGGTGCGGATCGTCGTCACCGCGCCTTGCAGAAACGAGAAGACGAGTTCGAGACCGGCATTCGCCATGAAGCGCGGCCGGCCGCCAAATCGCACCGCCTCGCCCGGCGTCGTCAGTACGTCCAGAAAGCCGGCGATCTTGGGCGAGAGATACATGCCGAGAAACGTCAAATAGAGCAGCTGCGCCGAGACTACGGGGAAATCGGCAATCGCCAGCGCATCAAGCGTCGCAAGCGGCAGCACCGCAATCATCACCGTCCAGGCCGGGATGCCAACGAACATCAAAATCGCCCACAGTAACTGAAAGCGGCTGATGGGCTTCACGCCCTCCATGCCCAGCAATTTCAGATACTGCATGTTGCCCTGGCACCAGCGCACATCGCGGCGGATGAATTCCAGCGCATCGGGCGGGTTGTCCTCATACGATCCGCCCTCGATGGGCATGACGCGCACTTCGTATCCGGCGCGGCGCATCAGCACCGCCTCGACCTGATCGTGCGACAGGATCGGCCCGCCGAGCGGAGGAGAGCCTGCAAGCACCGGCAGATCGCAATGCTCGGCGAACGGCTTGATGCGGACAAGCGCGTTATGCCCCCAGAACGGTCCGCAATCGCCGACCCACCACGCCTGCCCCATCGTGTAACTGCGCATGCCGAGCCGCATGCCGAACTGAAAGATGCGGGCGAACGGCGAGCCTGACGGCGTCCCGACGACGAGGCTCTGCAGAATCCCGATCTTCGGATGCGCCTCCATGATCCGCGCCAGCCCGACGATCCCCTCGCCCGTCATCAGGCTATCGGCATCGAGCGGCAGCATCAGATCGAAGTCGCGGACGTAGGTCAGGCAGAAGTCGCGGACGTTTCCGGCTTTGAAACCGTCGTTGGATGCGCGGCGGCGATAGACGAGGCGGAGCGTGGGATCATCCGCCCGCCATGCGGCCACGGCCCGCTCCTCGGCGCCGGCAATGGCGGCGCGGTCGGTATCGCTCAACAGAAAATACGAGAACCGCGCACCCTCGCCTGTCCTCTCCAGACTATCCTTCACGATCCTGAGCCGCGCCACGGCGCGCACCGGGTCTTCATTGCGCAGCGTCATCAAAACCGCTGTCGTCTGCGTCAGGGGCGCGGCCACCCCGGAAGCGTTGAGAAACGGCGCGACCTTCGCCAGCGCATCCCTGCCGCCGTGCAGCAGGACGTATCCGAACACCGCCGTCCAGAAGCCCAGAACCGCCCATGGCGTGCCGAACACGAAGCAAACGAGGATGACGGCATCGAGCAGCGACCATCCACCGGCCGAGAGGATTAAGGCCATCCAGGCGACGAGGCCGGCCCAGGTGACAGCGGTCAAGGTTAAGAAGGCGGCGCGGCGGCGTGCGAGCGTGGCGTTTGCCTGCAACCCCGCCGGTGAGCTAAGCGTCTCTGCGCCCGGTTGGGAGGACGCGGCCATCGTGGTGTCCAAGGTTTCAGGGCTCATGATCGGCCGCGACGTTCAACTGGGTCCTGGTTCGCCAATACATATCAAAACATAGCAAAGAAATTCGGGATTAGCCGCACTCATGGACCGGCCAGCGCCTCCATCGCCCCGACGCAGTCAAGGCCAGATCGTGGTGGCCCGCGCGCTGTGGTACGTCAAGCCTGGCCGCTGCGAGCTGCGGACCGAGCGGCTCGCCGCGCCCCGTTCCGGCGAAGCGCGCGTGACGACGCACTACAGCGCCATCAGCCGCGGCACGGAACGCCTTGTCGCCGCCGGCAAGGTGCCGAAAAGCGAGTGGCTGTCGATGCGCGCGCCGCTGCAAGCGGGCGAATTGCCTTTTCCCGTCAAATACGGCTATTCGGCGGCTGGCATCGTCGGCGCAGGGCCAGACGATCTCATTGGCCGCAGGGTATTCTGCCTGCACCCGCATCAGGACCAGTTTCAGGTTGCAGAGGACAAGCTGGTCGTCATTCCCGGCGATGTGCCCCTCAAGCGCGCCACGCTCGCCGCCAACATGGAAACAGCGCTCAACGCCCATTGGGATGCGGGAACGGCGCCCGGTGATCGCGTCGCCATCATCGGCGCCGGTGTCGTCGGCTTGCTCGTCGCCCATCTCGCGCGGCGCATCGCCGGCACACGTGTCACCATCGCCGATATCGATCCGGCCCGCGCCGCCGTTGCCGATGCGCTTGGCCTCACCTTTGTCCGGCCCGACGCGTTGAAGGCGGAGCACCGGCTCGTCTTTCACACCAGCGCCACCTCAGCCGGCCTCGACAGCGCGCTCAGGGCCGCTGAGTTCGAAGGCCGGATAATCGAAATGAGCTGGTATGGCGCAACGCCCGTGACGGTTGATCTCGGCAGCGCCTTTCATGCACGGCGCCTGAGCCTCATCTCCTCCCAGGTCGGCCATGTCGCCCGAAAACAGCGCCAGACCATCACCCACAAGCAGCGCTTAACCCTCGCGTTGCAGATGCTGAGCGATGCGCGGCTCGATGCATTGGTCGAGGCGGAGACCCCGTTCGACACACTCGCCGACACGCTCACGCCGCTTTTGACCGCGACCGGAAGTGCGCTTCCGCCCGTGATCCGCTACTCCGCCGCATAAAGGATATCCGCAGCCCATGTTCTCCGTCGAAGTCCGCGACCGCATCATGATCGCCCATTCGCTGCCCGATCCCTTCTTCGGACCGGCCCAGCACATGCATGGCGCCACTTTCGTCGTCGACGTCGCATTCTATCGCGAGGCTCTGACGGACAAGAACGTCGTGGTCGACATCGGCGCGGCGCTTAACGTTCTGGCCGCAACCTTAAAGCCACTCACCTATCAGAATTTGGATGCTTTACCACAATTCAAGGGCGTCCTGACGACGACAGAATTCCTGGCCAGGTATATCTTCGACGCCATGACAGACGCGGCCCTCTCGGGCAAGCTCGGACCGGAAGCGGCGACGCTTGCCCGAATCCGCGTGACCCTGTCGGAAACCGATCTGGCACGCGCAAGCTTTGAAGGACCAGTCCGTGGCTGAAGCGGCCTTTGCGATTCCCGGCGATATCAGGGCCCCAACCGGGGGCTATATCTACGATCGCCGCCTGATCGAACTGCTGCCGCACTTCGGCGTAGCGGTGACGCCGATCGGCCTGCCCGCATCCTTCCCCAATCCGACACAGAAAGACCTGGACGCGACCGCCAGCGCACTCAGCGCCGCCAAGTCGTTTCCGACCATCATCGTCGATGGACTTGCCTACGGCGCCTTCACGCCCAAGGTGCTTGATCAGATCCCGGGCCGCATCATCGCCCTCGTCCATCATCCCCTGTTTCTCGAAACGGGCCTGCCGCACGCCCGCAAGCTGGAGCTCAAGGCATCGGAACAGACAGCACTCGCCCGGGCCAACCACATCATCGTGACCAGCCGGACGACGGCACGCATTCTCACCGAGCAGATGACGCTTGCGGCCGACAAGATGACGGTCGCCGAACCCGGCACCGATCCGGCCCAGCGCGCGACCGGCACCGGCACGCCGCTCAACATCCTCGCCGTCGGCGCTGTGATGCCGCGCAAGGGCTATGATCTTCTCGTTTCCGCACTGGCACCGCTCACCGACATCGATTGGCGGCTGACGATAGCTGGCGCGCTCGACCGCCATCCCCAGGCCGTTGAATCCCTCAAGGACCTCATCGCCGAAAACAAGCTGGCCGATCGCGTGTCGTTGCCGGGCAAGGTCGTGCCCGCGACGCTGGATCGCTTCTATGAAAGCGCCGACCTGTTCGTCTCCGCGTCGCTGTTTGAGGGCTACGGCATGGCGCTCGCGGAAGCGATGGTCCGCGGCCTGCCGATCGTGACGGCAACCGGTGGCGCGGCTGGCGACACCGTGCGCCAGACCGTGGCGCTGCATGTGGAATCCGGCAACATCGGCGAACTGACGTCGGCGCTCAGACGGGCGCTCACCGACAAGAAACTGCGCGACGATCTTGCCGACAAATCCTGGGAGGCAGGCCGCGCACTTCCCACCTGGCACGAAACGGCGCGCCGCGTCGCGGCCGTCATCCTCGGTCTGAGACTATGATGCGCCGGACAGACAGCGCGCCTTCCGGCGCCTTCTCCAGAGAATGGCTGGCGCTGCGCGAGGACGTCGACAGGCGCTCGCGCAATGGCGAGGTGGCGCGCACGCTCGCCGGGCGTTTCGCGCTGCGTGATCACGTCAGCGTCGTCGATCTGGGCGCAGGAACCGGCGCCAACCTGCGCGCCACGGCGGAGCATCTGCCTCAACGGCAGAGCTGGCGGCTGATCGACAAGGACGACGCGCTGATTGATGAGTCCCGCAGGCTGCTCAAAGCCTGGGCAGACCGCAGCGAAGAACGGGACGGCCGGCTCTTCCTCACCAAAGGCGGCAGCACCATTGACGTCACATTCGCGTCCATCGATCTGGCGGGCGATTTGCCCCGCGCGCTCGATGGAGCGGTCGATCTGATCACCGCATCGGCCTTTTTCGATCTCGTCTCGCCGTCCTTCATCCAGCAGCTTGCGCGGCTGATGACTGAAAAGCGCGCCAGCCTGTACGCGACACTGACCTACAATGGCGTGCAGCGATGGAGCCCGCACCGGCCGCTCGACAGCCAGATGTCGGGCGCGTTTCACCGCCATCAGCTGGGCGACAAGGGGTTCGGCCCGGCCGCCGGCCCCACGGCGCCGGCCCATCTGGCCGATCAGTTCCGCGTGTCGGGCTACTCGGTGATCGAGGGCGACAGCCCCTGGCATCTCGACCGGGCCGACCGGATGCTGATCGATGAGCTTGTTCGCGGCCACGCCTTCGCGGTGGCGGAGACGGGTCTTGTCGATAGCAAGGCGATCGAAGGCTGGGTCAAGGTCCAACGCACCGGCGCGGATGTCGGCCATACCGATACCTTCGCCGCGCCCGCCGGCTGATCGTCCCTAGACCGTCTTCTTGGGCAGCATCCGTTCGACGACACGGTCCTTGCGTACGGCCCGGTGGTAGATGGCGCCGCCAATGTGCAGTACCACCAGCAGCGCCAGTACCTGCGCCGCAAGCTCGTGGAACTCGAACACCTGTTCGGAGAATTTCTTGTCCTCAGCCGTCACGGCGGGAAGCGGGATGCCGAACACATCGAGATAGTTGCCATAGGAAATGCCGGTATATCCGAGTACCGGCACGGCAAGCAGAAGCAGGTAGATCGACCAGTGCGTCAGGTGAGATATGCCCACCAGCGCCTTGGGCACGGTTGGGTCGGGCGGCGGCGCGCCGTGGGTCAGCCGGTAAGACAGACGTAGCACGACGAGCAGCAGAATGAGGATGCCCAGCGTCTTGTGTGAACTATATAGCGTGTTGGTCACCCCATCCCACACGCCTTTGACGATCTCGCCCTTGTCGTTCACGGCCTCCATCTCATAGCCGCGATAGACCATCGAAAGCCCGATGGGGAACTGGATCAGGATCAGGACAGCGACGATCCAGTGAAAGGCGCGGGCCGCCGGTGAATACCGGTCGATATCGTCGTGATGGTTCTGAGCCATGCCAGCACCTTCCGTCAGACGAAAATGAACGCCAAAATTGTAGCCGTCACGCGTTTCTGCGCACGTCACAATCGAACAGCACGTCGCCGTCGTCAAGAACATGCACGGTTGCGCGCGGCCTCACCGCCTCTTCCAAACCTCCAATCGGCTGCAAACTGAGGCCGGTAATGCCCGAGCCCAGGATAACCGGCGCGATCAACAGATGCAGCCGGTCGACGGCACCGGCATCGAGAAATGCCGACACGGTCGACGCGCCGCCCTCGACCAGGATTTTCTTGAACCCGCGGGCGTGCAATGCCGCCGCAATCGCCTGCGGCGCAATCTGCCCCGTCTCATCGCTGTCAACCACGATGGGCTCGGCCCGCCCAGCGGTCGCGCGGTTGTCCTTGCGGATGACCATGCAGGGCGTCCCGTCTGCGGCAAAGCAACGGGCATCGCCCGGCACGCGGGCGTTGGGATCGATCACAACGCGGGCGGGCTGGCGGCCGGCGACGCGGCGCACGGTGAGCAGCGGATCATCGGCCAGTACCGTCTTGGCGCCGACCACCACGGCATCGACGTGAGCGCGCAACCGGTGCAGATGATCGAGCGCGGCATTGCCGTTGATCCAGCGTGAGGCGCCCGTCGGCGTCGCGATGCGTCCATCCAGCGACTGGCCGAGTTGCGCCACCACATAAGGCCGCGCCGGCGACGCGTCGATGATGGGAGAGAACAGATCGCGCGCGCCTGCCGGCGCTTCAAGACGTGCCCGATCCAATCTCAGCGTGTTCGACGGCGACATGATCCGGTCCGTTTTCCTTGCTCTTGCCAATGACCGCGGTATAGAGCCGGGCCACGATCCGCTAGTGTAGCGCATCTGACGTTTGGTCCCCACTTGCGGCAGGGCTCGACTCCAAACGTCAGATGCAAAAGCTACACTAGAATCATAGCGTTTCTAGTGTTCCTTAAGGCTCCGACATTTGCTCTCAGTGCCGCTGCACGGGGAAGCAAATGTCGGAGCCGGGACACTAGCGCGGGTCCTGCAAAGAGGACGAATGGCCGAGCGTTTTAAGGGCTTTGAGCGGCGCGAACAAGGCGGCCGGGCGGTAGCAATCGGGCTTGTTGCGGCGGCCTGGGCCATCCTCGCCTTCCCGTGGCTCTCCGGATCGGTCAGCATCCCCTGGGATTCCAAGGCGCATTTCCTGCCGCAACTGCAATTCCTCGCTCAATCGATCGGTGCTGGAGAAAGCCCTTTCTGGGCTCCGTACATCTTTTCCGGCCACCCGCAAATCGCCGATCCGCAGTCGCTAATGTTCTCCCCTCCGATGCTGCTGCTGGCGCTGGTTGATCCGTCACCGGCGGCCTGGGCGGCCGACGCCATGCAATACCTGCTCCTGCTCGTCAGCATGGCGGCGATGGTGGTGTGGCTCGGCGACAAGGGCTGGCATCCGTCCGCAACCGTGCTGACGACGCTGGCCTTCGGTTTCGGCGCCGCCATGGCCTGGCGGGCGCAGCACCTGGGACAGGTGATGAGCCTCGCCTATCTGCCGCCCTTGCTGTTCTGCCTTGACCGGGCGCTTGCGCGGCGCTCGTCATTGTGGGGAGCAGCAGCAGGTCTCTTTGCCGCCAGCCTGATCCTCGGCCGCGATCAGGTGGCGCTGCTCGCGCTCTATTTCCTCGTGGCCTATGTGCCGTGGAAACTCTTCAACTCGCCGGACCGTGGCCGGGCGATGAAGCAGGCGCTGCTGCCCCTTGGCACGGCGGCGATCGTCACAGCCGCGCTGATCGCCGTTCCCATCGTTTTGACGCTGCTGACCGCCGCTCAGTCCAATCGCCCGTCGATCGACTTCGCCGGTGCCGGACGCGGCTCACTGCATCCCGCGCTGCTTTTCACGACGTTCTCAGCCGACCTCTTCGGCGCTTCGGGAAAAATCGGCGAATACTGGGGCCCGCCCAGCGCGCGCTGGAGCGGCCTTGATCTGTTTCTCGCCCAGAACATGGGCGTGATGTATGCCGGCGCGCTCAGCATCGCGCTCGTCGTCACCGGAGCGGTGTCCGGCCTGCTGTGGCGGCGCGAGGCGCGGTTGTTCACCATCGCACTCGCACTCACCGTGCTCTATGCGCTTGGCTGGTACACGCCGGTCTTCAAGCTCATGCATGCCTGTCTGCCGGGCGTCGATCTTTATCGCCGGCCCGCCGATGCCGTCTTCAACATCGGCTTTCTGATGGCAATGCTGGCGGGCTTCACGCTGCACACGCTGATGACCGAAGGATTGCCCCGGCTGGCGCAGTGGCAGAAGGCGCTGCTGGCCGCCGTGCCGGCTGCAGCATTCGCGGCCATGCTCGGGCTCGCCCATCACTTCGGCATGCTGGCGCAAGCGGCCTCGACCATCGGACTGTCCGCCGCACTCTACGGCGCCGCAATGGTGGTCATCGTGTTTGCGCCGCGCGCCAGATCCGCCTTGCTCGTCACGGCCGCCGTCGCCGCCTTCATGACGATCGATCTTGTCATCTCCAACGGACCCAACGGGTCGACCGCGTTGCCGCCTGAGACCTTCGAAGTCCTCGACCCCGATACGTCAAACGATACAATCGCAAAACTCAAAGACTTGACGGCGAAGGGCCGAAGCGCAACCCGGCGCGACCGCGTCGAACTCGTCGGCTTCGGATTCCACTGGCCGAATGCGAGCCTCACGCACCGGCTTGAAAATGCGCTTGGCTACAATCCGGTACGCAACGCCCGCTACGTCGCGGCGACCGGCGCGGGTGATCACGCCGGCCTTGCCGAACAGAAGAGCTTTTCGCCACTCTTTCCGTCCTATCGCTCGCTGCTCCCCGATCTTCTGGGGCTGCGCTACATCGCCACCAGCGTGCCGGTTGAGACGATCGACAAGGCCTTGAGGCCCGGCGATCTCGACCTCGTGGCAAGAACGCGCGAGGGCTACATCTACGAGAACAAGAACGCCGTGCCGCGTGTCCTGTTTGCGACCTCAGCGCAGCGCGCCGACTTTTCTGAAATCCTCAAAAGCGGCGCTTGGCCCGCCTTCGATCCGGCCACCACGGTATTGCTGGAAGCCGACGAGCCAAAACCGGCCCGTGGGGCCGGCCGCGCCGCAATCGAGGCCTATCACTCGACGTCCGTCACCCTCGCGGTCACATCGCCCGATGGCGGCTACGCGGTCTTGAACGATCTCTGGCATCCCTGGTGGGTCGCTCGCATCGATGGCGCGGAGGTGCCCATTCTGGAAGCTAACGTGCTGTTCCGCGCCGTTGCCGTGCCGCCCGGCAGCCACCGGATCGTCATGACGTTCGAGCCGTTGCGCGGCGCATGGAAAGAGTTATCCGCCCGCCTCTCCGGTTCGGTCATCAAAGACATCAACTAAACCTTGCGCCCTGCCGCCCCGCGCGTCATGAAGCGCGCCGGATGATGCCCTATGCCCTCAGAACACGATGACCGCTGAACCTCAATCGGCCACCAACGAACTGACACTCCTGCAGATCTATCGCCGGTCGCTGGCGCTGCTCGCGCCTGAGAAATATCTGGCGATCGGACTTGCGGCCGCCGGCGTGGTCATTGCCGCGATCCAGCTTGCCGAGCCGATCCTGTTCGGCCGCGTCGTCGATGCCCTGTCGCAAAAGTCCGATCCGTTCATGCTGATCGGACTATGGGCGGCGCTCGGCCTGTTCGGCATCATCGCCAACGTTGTGGTGGCGACCTACTCCGACCGTCTGGCCCATCGCCGCAAGCTCGACACCATGAGCCAGGTATTCGACCAGGCGCTGCATCTGCCGCAGACCTATCACGCCGAGCGCGGGTCGGGCACCGTCATCCGCACGATCCTGTCGGGTTGCAGCAACCTGTTCTGGCTGTGGCTCGGCGCGATGCGCGACCAGTTGACCTCTCTGTTCGGCATCATCCTGATGGTGCCCGCGGCGATCAGCATGGACAGCCGGATGGCGCTCATTCTCGCAACGCTCGCCGCATTCTACACGCTGCTCAACATTTACGTGATGCGCAAGACATCGAGCGGCCAAGCCGCGGTCGAAACACACGAGTCTCAACTCTCCAGCCGCGTCGTCGACGTCATCGGCAACGTCGCGGTGGTGCAGAGCTATGTGCGCATGTCCTCCGAGGTCCAAGCGCTTTCCGGCATCATGCGCGATCTTCTGAAGGCGCAATATCCGGTGCTGTCGTGGTGGGGAATTCTGTCGGTCTTGCAGCGCGCGGCGGCGACGCTGACGATGGTTGCGGTCTTCATCGCCGGCGCGATTTTGAGCGCGCGCGGCGAACTGACGGTCGGCGAGATCGTCTCGTTCGTCGCCTTCGCCACGCTGCTCATCGGCAAGCTCGATCAGCTGTCCGGCTTCGTCGTCCGCGTCCACCAGCAGGCCCCGGCTCTGCGCACGCTGTTCTCGCTGATGGATCAGTCGGCCGCCGTTGCCGAAAAGCCGGATGCCAGGCCGCTGGCTGAGGTCAACGGCAACGTGCGCTACGAGGGCGTCACCTTCCGCTATGATGCAAGCGGACCGCAGGGCGTGACGGACCTGACGTTCGAAGCCAAGCGCGGTGAGACGATCGCGCTGGTCGGACCGACTGGCTCCGGCAAGTCGACGACGATTGCGCTGCTGCAGCGCTTCCGCTCGCCGTCCACCGGCCGCATCCTGATCGACGGGCAGGACATCTCCGGCGTGACGCTCGCCTCGCTGCGCCAGTCGATCGCCGTGGTGTTCCAGGTTGCCGGGCTTTTCAACCGCTCGATTGCCGAGAACATCCGCATCGGCAAGCCGGAGGCGACCGGCGCCGAGGTCGAGGCCGCCGCGAAACTCGCTGAGGCCCACGCGTTCATCAGCAACAAGCCGGGCGGCTATGGTTTCGTGATCGGCGAACGGGGCGCGTCGCTTTCGGGCGGCGAGCGCCAGCGCATCGCCATCGCCCGCGCCATCCTGAAAAACGCGCCGATCCTCATTCTCGACGAGGCGACAAGTGCCCTCGATGCGGAGACCGAAGCCAAGATCAAGCGCGCGCTCGATACGCTGCGCGAAGGCCGCACGACGTTCGTGATCGCCCATCGGCTCTCCACCGTCGCTGATGCCGACCAGATCCTGGTGCTCGATCACGGCCGCATCGTTGAACGCGGCCGCTTCCGCGAGCTTGCCGAAGGCACGGGACTTTTCGCCCGCCTCGTTGCCGAGGGCGGCTTCACCGTGCCCAAGACGACGGAAGACGTGGAAGGGACTTGAGACGTCGCAGCGCTTACGCCGCTTATCCTTCTCCCTTGGGGAGAAGGTGCCCCGAAGGGGCGGATGAGGGGGCGGACTCTTACCACAAGCGCAACAGCCCCCTCACGCATAACAGCCCCCTCACGCATAACAGCCCCCTCACGCATGACAGCCCCCTCACCCAACCCTCTCCCCAAGGGGAGAGGGAGTATCAGGCGAGATCGAAGCGGTCCGCGTTCATCACCTTGGTCCAGGCGGCCACGAAATCGCGCACGAACTTCTCTTTGGCATCGCTCTGGGCGTAGACTTCGGCCAGCGCGCGTAACTGCGAGTTGGAGCCGAACACGAGATCGACTCGGGTGCCGGTCCACTTCGCCGCGCCGCTCTTGCGGTCGCGCCCTTCATACACACCCTCGCTGCCTGCCGCCGGAGCCCAAACCGTGCCCATGTCGAGCAGGTTGACGAAGAAGTCGTTCGTCAGCGTGCCGGGCGCGGTGGTGAAGACGCCGTGTTTGGCGCCGCCGTAATTGGCGCCCAGCACGCGCAATCCGCCGACCAGCACCGTCATTTCCGGCGCCGTCAGCGTCAACAACTGCGCCTTGTCGATCAGCATCTCCTCGGCCGGGACCGAGTACGTCTTCTTCTGGTAGTTGCGGAAACCGTCGGCCTCCGGCTCCAACGGCTCGAACGACTGAGCGTCCGTCTGCTCCTGCGTGGCATCCATGCGGCCGGGCGTGAACGGCACGTCGACCGGATGGCCGGCGTCCTTGGCCGCCTGTTCGACGGCGGCCGAACCGCCGAGCACGATCAGGTCGGCGAGTGAGACCTTCTTGCCGCCCTGGGCGGAAGCATTGAACGCCTTCTGAATGCCTTCGAGCGCCGGCAGCACCTTGGCGAGCTTTTCAGGCTCGTTTGCTTCCCAGCCGTTCTGGGGAAGAAGCCGGATGCGCGCTCCGTTGGCGCCACCGCGCTTATCCGAACCACGGAAGGTCGAGGCCGACGCCCAGGCCGTCTTGATAAGATCGGAAACCGACAGCCCCGAGGCGAGCAGCTTGGCCTTGAGGCCGGCAATATCCTTCGCGTCGATCAGCGGATGATCGACGGCTGGAATCGGGTCCTGCCAGATCAGATCTTCCTTCGGCACTTCCGGGCCGAGGTAGCGCACTTTCGGACCCATGTCGCGATGGGTGAGCTTGAACCAGGCCCGCGCGAACGCATCGGCGAACTCGGCCGGGTTGGCGTGGAAGTGACGCGAGATCTTGGCGTATTCCGGGTCCATGCGCATCGCCATGTCGGCGGTGGTCATGATGGTCGTCACGCGCTTTGAAGGATCGTGCGCGGCCGGCGCCAGATGCTCGGGGCGCGGGTTGACCGGCACCCACTGCCAAGCGCCTGCCGGGCTCTTCACCAGATCCCAGTCGTAGCCGAACAGCACGTCGAAATAGCCCATGTCCCACTTGGTCGGATTGGCGGTCCACGCGCCTTCGATGCCCGATGTGATGGTGTCGTCGCCCTTGCCGCTCTTGTAGGTGCTGAGCCAGCCAAAGCCCATCGCTTCCAGCGGCGCGCCCTCGGGCTCGCGGCCGCAATGCGTGGCGGGGGCCGCGCCGTGGGTCTTGCCGAAGGTATGGCCGCCGGCGGTGAGCGCGACGGTTTCATAATCGTTCATCGCCATGCGTGCGAACGTCTCGCGGATGTCGCGGGCTGAAGCCAGCACGCTCGGCTGGCCGTTGGGACCTTCCGGATTGACGTAGATGAGGCCCATCTGCACGGCGGCGAGCGGGTTGGCGAGCTCACGATCTCCGGAATACCGTTTGTCGCCGAGCCAGGTATCTTCCGCGCCCCAGTAGATGTCTTCTTCCGGTTCCCAGATGTCTTCACGTCCGCCGCCGAAGCCGAAGGTCTTGCCGCCCATCGATTCAATGGCGGCGTTGCCGGCGAGGATCATCAGGTCGGCCCACGAGATCTTGTTGCCGTACTTCTTCTTGATCGGCCACAGCAGACGGCGCGCCTTGTCGAGGTTGCCGTTGTCGGGCCAGCTGTTGACGGGCGCGAACCTCTGGTTACCGGTGCCGGCGCCGCCGCGCCCGTCGGCGGTACGATAGGTACCCGCACTATGCCAGGCCATGCGGATGAACAGGCCGCCGTAATGGCCATAGTCGGCCGGCCACCAGTCCTGACTGTCGGTCATCAACGCGACGAGATCGGCCTTCAGCGCCTTGAAATCGAGCTTCTTGAATTCCTCAGCGTAGTTGAACGCGCCGCCCAGCGGATTTCCCGCAGGCGCATTCTGATGCAGGACTTTCAAGTTCAGCTGGTTCGGCCACCAGTCCCGGTTCGACCTCGCCGCAAACGTCACATTGGCGGGCACGGCGTGCATCGGGCACTTGCTGATTTCGTTCATGTCGTCTCCTTGTCGGCGGTGCGGATCGCACCATAACCTGTCAAGGAGGCTCTACCCAATAGCTGGCATCAGGTAAAGAATTGCTGTCTGATGCATGCCATCAGATAACCTAATGACATGACGTTCTGTCTGACTAGCCGCAGACATGGAAACACCCCGGCCTCTTGCGGGGGAGACCAGGGTGCCGCCACGGCCGTTTTCCTCAGTTACGGGGAGCGTAAGAGCCGCGGCTCCATGATATCGAGCGACACCCGCCGCTTAATCCCTCGGCGAATTAAAATCCCTTTGGATTGTCGCAGACCGCTAACCCGCCGCGCTGTCGAGGACCTGCATGGTGCGCCGGTAGAGCGCTTCGGCCCGCTCCGGAGTCTTGCCGATGGCAACTAGGCCGAGCTTGCCGAATTCGGACAGCGCGCCGATCAGATGAAACGCCACGCCCTCACCCGTCGCGGCGTGGAAGTGCAGACCGTTGAGCACCGCTAGATCGATAAGGTCATCGGCGCGCAGACCGCGATAACGCTCCGATTCCAGATTGTCGGTCGCATAGTAGCAGCGCGGACTGCCGGCTTGGGTCAGGAACTCACCCGTTGCCGCCTGATAGTGTCCGTCGGTCAAGAATTGCAGCATCAGGAACGGATGCGTCGTTCCGCCTTTACGCAGGTTGATTTCGATCGCGTAGTGACGCCAGGAGTCTCCCTCCTTGACCGAGATGAAATCGATGCCGAAGCGCCCGAGCACGCCCTTTTTCATCAAGGCTTCCGCGGCCTTCAATCCCATCGACTGGATGTCGAGGCGATAAGCATCGTCGGCTGGAAAGCGAGCGCCCAGAAAAATTTGATCGCCCGTTCCGCCCAACACCTGATCGTGCGTGGAGACCGCATCGAGCTTGCCGCTGGGATCGACGCGGAACTGCACCGAGGGCGAGCGCTTGATCTCACCCGGCAGGAACGCCTCGACGATACCCCCCATCGCCTTGAGCTTCTGGTGGAACAGCTCCCACGTCATGCCGCGGGCGACGAAATCCATGTGTGGGAGCTGTTCACGCGCCCATGCCTTGAGCGCACCGCCACCCGGCGCCGCTCTCAGATCGAAAATCGCGTTGCCTTCTCCCGAAAACCCTTCGTTGATCTTCACCACAGCCTTGGCGAGGCCCGGCTTTAGCGCCTTGAGTTCGGCCAGAGCACGGGCCACGTCTTCGCCATCGGCTAGATCTTCGAACCCCTCAGGCAAGTCGATCCCTGCTTCCCGGAAAATTTTGCGAGAACCGCTTTTCGAGCCCCAGTGCAGCAGCGAGGGATCGCAGCCGTAGATCGGGATGGCGAGCTTCAATGCCAGCCGCCGTTCCAGTTCGCTCACCGCAAAGCAGGTCATATGCGCCGACGCGGGATCGGGGATCGACTGGCGCAGCTCTTCGATGACGCGCGGACGATCAAGAATTTTCTGCGTCAGCGACGCGTTGGAGGAATCGTCGCAGGAGATGAGCGTCAGCCGGCGGCGCGCGTGCTGCGCCGGAATGCCCGGCAGCAGATGCAAGTAGTAATCGATGATGGCATCGGCGACAGGAGTGCTTGTCACATAGATGACGCGCGTGCGCGGCAATCGCAGCAGCAGCAAAAGACACAGCATCCGCTCTTCGTAGTGCGTCACGCCGGTGATCTTGGCCATCACATCGGCATCGAGGCTCAAGCTCGGCAGGATGACGACGGTGCGAGGCAGAGTGCGGTCGGCGAAAATCGCCTCATAGGAGCGCGTGAAATCCCTCTGCAGCTCAGCAAAGCGTTCAAGATCAGCGGCGCAAGGCTCTGCCGCTGCAGAGTTGGCGCCAACATGTGAATGCGTCTCACTCATTCCGTATCGGCCTTCGGGCTCGTCGCGCTGGTGGTAAACGACTTCTTGAGCTATCTGTTCAGCATCCGCCCGCTGCGATCGATGCGGTGCATGAGATAGCCCAGGCAATCGAGCCGAACCGCGTTGGGATCAAGCGTCAACATGGCGGGAATGGCCTCGCGCGCCAAGCGTATCTCGCCGTTAGAATAGTCGAAGTACTCCCCCGCCTCCGCGCAATCGCCGCCGGGAAGAATTTCGAGCCGCCCGCGGCCGCCCGCACCGAGCGTGCCGAAAGATGTGCCGGCCTCGAGTTCGGAAAAATTCAAATGGTCGAGATCGGGACGAAGGCGAAAATCCGCGTCCGATCCATCGAACGAGAAATGTGCTTCACCCGGCACCTTGGCAATCGCGAACGTCTGCATCAGATCGAGATCGTGATCCGCCAGCGCGTGATCGGGAATGTGGGAGAGCGCGAGCGCCGAGGCGATGAAATCGGCCGCATGCGCCGTCCCCGCCGCGCCGCCAACGCGGCCGCATTCAACCGTCACGGCCGGACAGATATCGGCAAGCGCCGCCGACTGCACGCCCTCGGGCTTCCGGAAATAAACGACCGTGCGCGAAAAAAGACGGGCGAGGTGAAAGTAGCGCTCGTCCAGCCGGTTGACGCAGGCGTAGTGCGGATTGTGCCCGGTGTTGTTGTGAATATCGATGCTGGCGAAGGGTTTTGCCCGGCGCACGATCTCGGTCACATCCGCCATCACGCGCGCCTCCGCCGTCGCCGTGTGCGGCGTGCCGGGCCAGGTGCGGTTGTAATCGGTCTGATGGGGCAGTGTGCGCACGTTGGCGCGGGCCGCCGCGATGTTGCCGGCGAACAGCAGCAGCGAGCGCGGCAATGGCGTCGCGCGATGCGCCTTCAACACCGTCTGGATTGCCTCCCAGCTGGTCCACTCGTTGCCGTGCAGCAGCACGGTGACGAACAGTGGTTCAGTCCTCCGTCCGGGAACGTGAAACAGTGTCGGTCCCGGCAGATGCCGCCACAGATCGAGCGGCGAGGTTTCCAACAACTCATCAGGAAAGCCCTCGACACGATTGAGGCGCAAGGCTTCCAGCGTGTCGGCGGCGGCGTCGAATGTCATGGACGGGAACCTGAAGGGACGGAAGGCGGGATGCGCGGCAACGTGTGTGAAGTCGTCGCTACTATAGTCGAAGCCTTGGACGCCACCAGCGGCCCGGCCATGACGCAGATCAAAAGCGGCGCGGCTAGGCCGACGCTGCGTGTTCGTAAATATCCTCTTCCTGCGCGTTGTGGATGCGCACCAGCGCCTCGATCGACTCGATGATGCGCTGCGCGTCGCGAACCAGATAGCGATTGGCATCCTCGGCCGTCAGTCCGTCGCTCAGCCGCACCAGCAACCGCGACAGGTGCAGGATTTCGCGATGCGCCCGGCTCATCGCCGCCAGGCCATGACCATCTCGAAGGTATTTCGCCATCGCCGGATAGACGTGGGCCTCGTCTTCCTGCTCGTGGGCGACGATACGGCTTGCAACAAGAGACTTGGCCTCGTTGATGAGGCTGACCGACAGTTGAGGTTCTGAATCATCGAGAGCATCGGCGATCTCGCGCAGCCGGTCTAGCGCGCCGGTCAGCGCTTCGTGGTCTTCATGCAGGGCCTTGGCCGCGGACGGCTGCATCACCTCATGACCGAGCGTGCGGGCCGGAACGAGCGCGCGCAGCGCATTGAGGATTACGGCGACGTCGATGGCTTCCTGAGTGAGCGCGCCCGCGACTGGCGTCAGGTAGCCGAGCGCCGCCGCGATCATGGCGATGAACGACAGCGCCATGCCGGCTATGATGCTCTCAACCGCAATTCCGCGCGCGCGCCGGGCAATCGATACCGCATCCGAGACGCGGTCGAGCCGGTCGACAAGGACCACGACATCGGCGGCTTCCGACGATGCCGACGCGCCCCGCGCGCCCATGGCGATGCCGACATTGGCGGCGGCCAGCGCCGGCGCGTCGTTGATGCCGTCACCCACCATGACGGTCGGATTGAGCTTTTGTTCAATCGCCACGGCTTCGACCTTGTCGGACGGTACGCGATCGGCCAGCACCGCATCGAGATCGAGCGCCGCGCCGATCGTCTCCGCCGCGTCGGCTCGATCGCCCGTGACCATGACGATGCGCTTGACGCCCGCGCTCCGCAGCGCCTGCACCGCGCGCGGTGTTTCGCTACGCAATTCATCCGCGAGCAGGATGGCCCCGATGATCCGGCCATCGACCGAGACGAACACGCTCAGCGCCGAGCGCCACGACGCCCGCCTCTGCGCCCGCAACACCCAGCTTTCCGGGCGCGTCTTGCCACCGACGAGCGTGTACGACCCGGCCATGATGCGCCGCCCGCCCACCGTTCCTTCCAGTCCCGACCCCATGCTCTCACGCACGTCCTCCGGAACGTCGAACCTCAACCCGCGCGCCACTGCGGCCGAGACGATGGCACTCGCCACGACGTGTTGTGACGCCTGTTCTAGCGAGGCGGCGAGACGCAGCACGTCGTTGCCGGACTCCCCCGGCGCCGTCTCGATGGCGACGAGGCGTGCGCCGCCGACCGTCAGCGTTCCGGTCTTGTCGAACATTACCGTATGGGTGCGCGCCAGGGCTTCGAGCGGACCGCCGCCCTTGATCAGGATGCCGAGCCGTGCGGCGCGTGAGACGCCGGCGATGAAGGCGACGGGCGCGGCAAGTATGAGAGGACACGGCGTCGAGGCGACGAGCACCGCGAGCGCGCGGATCGGATCGCCCGAGTACGCCCAGGCCGCACCGGCGAGGATCAGCGTGACCGGCAGCAGCAGCAGCGCATACCGGTCCGCCAGACGGATGAACGGCGCCTTTGCCGTCTGCGCCGCCGTGACCATGCGGACAATGCCCGCGTATGTGCTCTCGCCCGACGTTGCCGAAGCCTTGATCTCGAAGGTGTCTCCGGCGTTGACGGTGCCGCTGTAGACCTGCTCGCCCTTTGTTTTCGCAACCGGCATCGGCTCGCCGGTCAACGCCGACTGATCGATCAGAGCCTGCGCCGCGAGGATCATGCCGTCGACCGGAATCACCTCGCCCGCACGCACCAGCACCACGTCACCGGCGGCAACGGCTTCGACCGCGATGTCCTCGATTACTTCTCCTGCGCGGCGATGGGCGATGCGCGGTGCCCGGTCGACCAGCGATTTCAGATCCCGCTCGGCCCGGGCGACGGCAAAATCTTCAAGCAGATTGCCGCCGGCATACATGACGGCCACCACGGCCCCTGCGAGATTTTCGCCCAGCAGCAGCGCCGCCGACATCGAAATGAAGGCGACCGCGTCGACGCCGAGCCGGCCGGCCATGAGATCGCGAACCATGGACACGAGCAGGCCGATCACCACCGGCACCGTGCCCGCGGCCCAAATCGCGCTGGCCGCAGAACTCCGGCCGGCCAGCCACGCCAACCCGCCGCCCAAAAGACCCGCGAGCGCGATGGCCGCCAGCGCCCGGCGCAGCACACGTTCAGAAATCCAATCCGGCATCAGACCTGCTCTTTTGAGCCTCGTCTCAGACTATCAACGACCGTTAGCAAGCAGGTTGACCAAGGACAACGGCGGCACCGAGCCGCCGCCGCTGACTTGCAGATGGGATTGAGGCGGTCGCCTATTCGGCGCGCTTGCGTCCGGTGATCATGGACGCCACCAGATTTTCGCCGTGTTCGATCCCGGCCATGACCACGCCTGCGACGTGGAGCGCGACCAGAACCAGCGTGATGTAGGCCAGCGCCTCGTGCACGTCTTCAAGCGCCTGCGAACCCCAGTATTGGTCGAGCGTCATCAGATATCCGCTGACCGACAAGCCGATGAGCATGGCGAGAAGCGCGAGGATCATCGCCCCACCCGCTGGATTGTGCCCCAGATATCGCGGGGCCTTTAGCCTTAACGTATCGCGCATGAAACCTGCGACCGCGACCGGTCCCTTTACGAAATTGGCAAAACGCGCATAGCGGGTTCCAATAAAGCCCCAGACAATGCGCAGCGCCACCAGGGCGGCGATTGCGTAGCCGGCGAACAGGTGGAACCGCTCGCTTTCATCGCCCGTCAGAAAGGCGGTGGCGAACAGGATGACGAGGCTCCAGTGAAAGACCCTCACGAATGGGTCCCACACCTTGACCATCTGTCGGCAAGCCGCCGGCGGCTGAACGCCGCCGGCAGTCTCGGTGTGCGTCGTGTCGACCGAGGTCATGACACATCAGCCTTTCTTTTCCAGCGACTGCCAATCCGATCCGGCCGGATTGCCGGTCACCGGATCGAGGAACAGCTCCTGGCGCTTGCCTTGCTTGTCGACGACGTACACCTCGGCGCACGACGCCTTCATTTTGGTCTTGCGAACCTCGTAGCCATGCTCCTTGACGAGCTTTTCGATGGCTTCGACCGTCAGCCACTTCTCCTTGGGCTCGCTCGTGCACGTCTTGCCGAAGCTTTCGGCGTAGGCATTCGAGCCCAGCGCCAACACGATCGCGGATGCGACAACAAACTTTTTCATGATCAAGTCCTTTATGGGTTTATCTTGGGATTTCGAGGCGCCAGCGGATGGCCCATCCGCCTGGTCAATCCTCTTCCTTCTTGGTAACCGTGGCGGTCGCCGGATCGAGGTAGAGCTCGAACGATTTGCCGTCCTTATCCTTCACCTTGGCTTCGGCGCAGCCGTCCTCGATCTCGACCTTGTCGACCGTGTAGCCCTGCTCGCCGAGCTTGACCTTGAGCTGGTCGGTGGTCAGCCACTGCTCCTTGGGGGCCTTGGTACAGCCCTCGTCCTCGGCCAGCGCCCCGGTCGAGGCTGCAGCAAGGACCAAGACGGCGGCGGCTAAGACTTTGCGCATGACAATCTCCTATTGAAACGAAACATCCTGTAGAGTTGACGCCGCTGCGGGCGCCGTGACGGATCGCAAGCTACGCCGTGTGTCATGATCGCAAGATGATGATGCGCGTCAGCGACACGTCATGTTGGTGCTCTTAGATTCCGCATAAGCTGGCCTCCACCCCATCCAGAACCGTCCCATGAATCGCCGCCTTCTCGTTCATCTCTTTGGTATCGCCATCGCCCTTGCGACGGCGGCGGGATCAGCTGCGAGCGACGACGACAAACATCGTGATGATCAGTATTCGGAACATTACGGTGAGCGTCACGAAGACCGGGACCATGAAGCGCGCGAACGCATCCGCACCGGCGTTGAGCGCGGAGAGCTGAAATCACTGGCCGAGGTCCTGCGCCTCACCGGCCCGTCGCTGCCCGGCACCGTGGTCGGCACCGAAATCGAAAACAAGAATGGCGTGTGGCTCTACGAGTTCCGCGTCGTCGACAAGGACGGCCGGCTGTTCGATGTCTACGTCGACGCCGCCACCGCCTTGATTTCCAAGATCAAGGAGAAGTAATGCGCGTGCTTGTTGTCGAGGATGACGAACGAATTCGCGATGACGTCTGCAAGGCGCTGACCGCTGCCGGATTCTCCGTCGAGTGGGTTGCCGACGGCGAGGACGCCTGGTTCCGCGGCGACACGGAAGATTTTTCCGCCATCGTCCTCGACCTCGGCCTGCCGCACATGGATGGGCTGACGGTGCTCAAGAAGTGGCGCGAAGCAAAGCGCACGGTCCCCGTCATCGCGCTCACCGCGCGCGGCAGCTGGATGGAGCGCGTCGAAGGCATCGATGCCGGGGCCGACGACTACCTGCCGAAGCCGTTCCGCATGGAAGAGCTGGTGGCGCGGCTTCGCGCCCTCGTTCGCCGCAGCGGCGGCCATGCCTCGCCGGTCCTGACCTCGGGCCCGCTCACGCTCGATACGCGCCAGATGCGCGTCAGCGTCGACGGCGTTCCGGTCGACCTCGCACCCCTTGAATATCGCGCCGTCGCCTATCTGATGCACAACGAGGGCCGCGTCATCTCGCAGGCCGAATTGAGCGAGCACGTCCACGGCACCGAGGATGCCTATGACAGCAACGCCATTGAGGCACTGATCGCCCGTATTCGCCGGAAGATCGGCAGCGACGTGATCAAGACGCGGCGCGGCTTCGGCTACGTGTTGGGCGGGACCGCCGCATGACCTCCGGGTCGCTCAGGACACGCCTCGTGCTGGCCGGAGCCGCGGCCATCGTCGCGGCGCTGTTCGCGGCCGGCATCGGCCTGACTTATCTGTTCGAGCGCCACGTGCAGCGCTCGCTCGCCGACGATCTAGACGTCCATGTGCGCCAGATCCTGGCCGCCCTGGAACTCGACGCCGCCGGCAAGCCGGTTTTGAGCCGCCAACCGTCCGATCCGAGGTTCAACGATCCGCTGTCGGGCCTTTATTGGCAGATCAGCCGCGATGGCACTGCCGTCGTCAGATCGCGCTCGCTGTGGGATTCGACGCTGCCGCTCGAAATCGACAAGCTCGATCAAGGAGAAACCCACCGGCATCAGATCGTCGGGCCTGCCGGCAGCAAACTGTTGGCCGTTGAAAGCCGCGTGCGGTTGACGAGCCAGAGCGGGCCGGCGCCGGTGCGCGTCGCCGTCGCCGCCGATCTTGCGGGCGTCGAGCGGGCCCGGCGCGCCTTTGCCTCCGATCTGGTGCCGGCACTTGCTCTTCTCGGCACTGTGCTCGCCGCCGCGACCTGGATACAAATCGGGCTCGGCCTCAGCCCGCTGAAAGGATTGCGCGACGGCATCGCCGCGATCCGCAACGGCAAGTCGCAACTGATCGACGGCGACGCGCCGACCGAGGTCGCCCCGCTGGTCCAGGAAATCAACGGCCTGTTGACGTCGCAAGCACGCGACATGGAGCGATCGCGAAGCCGCGCCGCCGATCTGGCGCATGGGTTGAAGACGCCGTTGTCGGCCCTGGCCGCCGACATTCGCACGCTCGAAAGCAAAGGCGAGCACGAAATTGCCGCCCGAATCCGCGATGTCGGCGAGACGATGCGCCGCCATGTCGAGCGTGAACTGGCCCGGGCCCGCATTCGCGGCGCGCGCGCCCACGGCAGCGCCAGCAAAACGCCGGTAGAGCCGCTTGTTGCGTCGCTGATCGCGATCCAGCAGCGCACAGGCGACAGCCGCAGCCTCTCGTTCGAGACACACCTGGCCGGTGGTCCAGGCCTGCTCATGGACAAGGCCGATCTGGCCGAGGTGCTCGGCAATCTGATCGAGAATGCGGCCCGTCACGCCAAGCGCCGCGTCCGCGTCAGCGCCAGCGCAGACGGAGAAATCACCGTCGAGGACGATGGCCCCGGTATCGAGGAAGCGTTGCGCGAGACCGTGCTGGAACGGGGCAAGCGCCTCGACGAAAAATCGGGCGGTGCCGGCCTCGGCCTGGCCATCGTCCAGGAGGTCCTTGACGCCTACGGCCGGCGCCTCAAGCTCTCCAAATCCGAACTGGGCGGGTTGAAGGCGACATTCTAGCCGCTTTGCACGTTGAGAGCGCGTCGTGTAGGTCTGCCGGACCGGCCGCGACCGCGTTTCATCCCGTCGAGCTTGAGATCATGACCCCAACCGCCGTCCCGCGTGCACGTTGCCACCATCGGCGCCAGCAATCAGGCCGCATGCTCGCGCTCGCGGTTCTGTTGGCCGTCGCAGCCCCCACGCTCGCCATGGCCGAAAAGGCCGGTGACGCCGCCGCAGGAGAAACGGCGATCTCACGGGGAGCAGCGATTGCGCAGGCCCGCTGTGCCGTGTGCCATGCCGTCGGCGCGGGTGACGAAAGCCCGACCTGGGTGAATTCCAACACGCCGTTTCGCGCGCTCTCCGAGCGGTTTCCAATCCCCATGCTGGAAGAAGCGGCGCGCACCGGGCTCGTCTCGGGTCACGACGAGATGCCGGGCTTTCAGTTCTCCATGGACCAGATCGCTGACTTGCTGGCCTACATCGACAGTCTCGCGCCGCAGCAGAAGCGCTATCTCCAATCTGTCCCGCCGCGCTGAAGCAGCCGCTCGATTAGTCACGGACCTCCGACCGGCACGCACCGTCACCAAATCCAGATGGCCCGGATCACATCATTGCGAGATGTGATCGGCGCGAGCCTTGAATGCGCGCTGCGTGATGCACACGTCGAGTATGGGCGTGAAGCGTCTGCCATTGCGACGCTGCCCGTTTTTCACAATCACATTTTGAAACCAGAGAAGGTGACCAGCCATGTGTGACTATTCTCTCGAACATTACCAGAGCCGGCCCGCCCGGCAGGGTGAGACCTTCACTCTGAGCCGCTTTTCCAGCGGATCGCTCGGCTTCATCGCCAAGGATTCGCCTTCGGTTGCGGTATGTCTCGCCTGCGACATGCGTCTGAGGCTTCAGGCACTGCCAGAGCACATTCAGGCCCGCTACGCCGTCTCGTCGGAGGCGCCGGCCACGTTCACTCAGGTGGACGGCGGGTTCTACCGCGACGCCGTGCGGTTCGATAACGGGCAGGTCGTGCTACTGCAGGAGCTTGGGCCGGGCGTCATCGCCGCGCTCGACGATGCTTTGAGCCAGCCCCTCCCCGTGCGCGAAAGAGGCGTCGAGACGGTGGTCTGATCCTCAACGGCGCGGCTTCGGTCACGGCCAATGAAAAAAGCGCCGTCTCCGGTCACAGCAATGCTGGAGCGGAGACGGCGCAGAGGGACGCGTGTTGGACGCGTGGCGTGAAATCGGTCAACCCGCCGCCGGCAAGCGGCGAGCTGAGTTCAGCACCTACCACGGCCCCGGCCCGATGAACATCCTAAAAAGAAAAAAAAGTTCTCACCAGGAAATACCAGCCGCCGGCACTCGCCACCGCGCGCACCGCATGGCGCGCCGGCCGCACCGTCCGCGGCCTACTTTTTCGCGGCCAACACACTGTTAAGATTGGCGAAACCCTGTTCGAACTGCCCGCCCACCATCTTGTCGGCGTTGAAGATGAGGCACATGGCGCGGCCGATGAAATTGTTGGTGCCGCTCATCGCCCACGTCATTTCCGTGCCGTCACCATCGGGCTTGAACGAGAACTCGGCGACGTTGGAGGCCTGCATCGGCTTGGTGAAGTCGAGCGCCATCTTGATGTAGTCATTGGGCCGGCTGGCGATGATCGACATCTTGCCTTCGCCGACCTCGCTGTTCCCCGACCACGCGAACGCCGAGCCGACGCCCGATTGGGGCCCCTCGAACGTCGCTTTCGCGTTGGGGTCGAGCTTCGCCCACGGCGACCACTGCTGCCAATTGTTGAAACTGTTCACCTGCTCGAACACCTGGGCCTGAGGCGCGGCGATCTTTCCGGTCCTGACGATGCGGAATTCCGCCGGCTGAAGCGCCACGTAAATCGCAAACGCCGCGACGAGCGCCAGAACGAGCAGCAGCAGTTTCTTGATCATCGAATAGGTCTCCACAATTGAGTGGCGGCGCCGCACGGACAATCGCGCGGCGCCGCAAGTTTAATCTCATTCCTCGTCCGGGCAAACCCAGCGCCGGTAGCGCCGGCTCCAATAGCAATCATCGTCTTCGCCGGCGTAGCTGTAGCTGTAGGTATAAGCCGGGAATCCGTAGGAATAGATGTAGGGATAGAAGTAGGGATAGCGCCGGTGGCGCTTATGATGGCGCCCGGAATGGCGGATGCCGCCCTTCCACCCGCCCGGCTTATGGGCGAAGCTGGGCTTGAATCCAGGATTAGGCCTCACTGCAAATCCGCCCGGCCGGTGGCCCGGTCCCATACGCAGCTTCGGCCCGCCGCCGATGTGTCCGCCACCCATATGAATTTTGGGGCCGCCGCCACCCATACGGATGCCCCCGCCCAATCCGCCGCCCAGTCCACCACCATGACCTTTTTGGGCCACCGGCGTGACAAGCGTGGTTTTGTTCATATGAGCCGATCCCGGCGCCAGCGGCCGGATTTCGGCCGACACCTGTCCAGTACTCGCGGCCAGCAGCAGGGCGGAAGCTGCCGCGGCCCTCATCGTATGTGTTCGCATTACGAACCTCCTCAATCCAACACAGTGAGCCGCCGGCGTCCGGGACACGAAAGGCGCGCGCACGCGGCGGCAGCAAGAGGACATCATTTGCCAATTTCTATATGGTGCGAGGATGGCCAAATCTGAGACGGCGGCGTTGTGGAATAATGCCGCTCTTCGACCTTCAAATCCGGGACCCTGTCATGTCGCTTGCGCATTCCTCAGGCACGTTTTCACTAGGTGGAGATCTGCCGGTCCACCGTCTGGGATTTGGCGCCATGCGCATCACCGGACCCGGCGTGTTCGGCGAGCCGCAGAACCGCGACGAAGCCATTTCCGTCTTGCGCCGCGCCGTCGCGCTTGGAATCGACTTCATCGATACCGCCGACAGCTATGGCCCGCACGTCAGCGAAAATCTGATCCGGGAGGCGCTCTATCCCTACGAAGGTCTGGTGATCGCCACCAAGGGCGGCTTTGAGCGCCCCAAACCCGGCGTCTGGATCATGAACGGCGATCCCGGCTATTTGCGCCGGATGGTCGAAGGCAGCCTGAAGCGCTTGAGCCTGGACAGACTACCGCTCTGGCAGCTTCATCGCATCGATCCGAAAGTGCCCCGCGAGGCGCAGTTTCGCGCCGTCGCCGCCATGCGTGACGAGGGCCTCATCCGTCATGTCGGCTTGAGCCAGGCGAGCGTCGCCGACATCGAGGCGGCAGGCGCGCATTTTCCGGTCGTGAGCGTGCAGAACCTCTACAATCTCACGGACCGGTCGAGTGAGGATGTGCTCGACTACTGCACGCGGCAGTCGATCGCCTTCATCCCGTGGTACCCGCTGGCCAATTCGCAATTGACGCGGCCAAATGCACAGCTGGCGGCCGTCGCCAGGACCCACGGCGCGACGCCGGGACAGATTGCTCTTGCCTGGCTGCTGGCGAAGAGCGCGGTCATGCTGCCCATTCCCGGGACCGGGCGAATTGCACATCTGGAGGAGAACACGGCGGCCGCGAAAATCGTGCTTAACGATGCGGAGATGGCGGCATTGTCCGCCCTCGCCGTTGCTGGCAGTTAGGCGCGGGCGGGCACGGTTGAGAAAAGCCTCCTATTGCTGGCAAAGTGGGGTAGTCTACCGGCACGGGAGTGGGAGTAACGGACCGTTGAAGCGATTGGCAACATCTCTGCGATGGACGGCGCGCGTTGCGGCATGCGCCGTGGCGGCGATGGTGATGGCGCAAACGCCTCGCGCTTACGCCGAGCCTGACGCGAACAAGCCCGCCGCCGATCCGCCGATGACGATGGAAATGTTCCTCGACAAGTTGATGATGGCGGAATCGGGCGGCCGGGCTTTCGCAAAAAACCCGCTCTCGACCGCGGTCGGTCCTTTCCAATTCATCGCCTCGACGTGGCTGCAGGTGGCGCGCGAAACCTTCCCCGACGAGATCAAGGATCTCAAACCCCATGAGATCCTGGCGCTGAGAACCGACGCAGGATTTTCCCGCCGCGCCGCGCATCGCTACACCATGAACAACGCGGCCTGGCTGGTGGCAAACGGCCACAAGGCGACATTTCCAAATCTCAGGCTTGCCCATCTCGTCGGTGCCGGCGGCGCCGTGCGCGTGCTCTCGGCCGAACCCAAAGCCAAGGTCGCCACGCTGCTCGGATCAACCGTCATCGGCGCCAACCCGTTCATGGCCAACATGACGGCGGAAGATCTGATTGCCCGCTCGGCCCGCGACATCTCCACGTCGGCGTCGCTCGATACCATCGTCAATCCCAATCACGATGCGATCGCCGCGGCCAAGGCCATCAAGGTCAAGGCCCGCGCGCTGCCCGCCATTGCCGTCAATTGCGACTTGTCGCTACCCAGTTGCCGCAAGTGGCTGGCGCTCGCCAAGCGCCGCGCATCCGGCAAGCGACAGCGTCAGGCCGCGCGCTAAGGCCGTTAAATCTGGCTGACGGTATAAGTTCGCGTGATCGACTTCGGTCATGCCCTCGCCGAATTCCGGCGCGAATCTGTTAAAAGGGAGAAAAATGATTTGCTGGGTTCGCCTGAACGAAGGCGCACGCAGCGGGTCTATTCAGCGCTTTCGCCGACAGGAGCTTGCCGATGTCAGACCGCACCCAGATCGCCATCGGCCGCAACACGCTCACCGTACCGCGGATCACCAAGCGGCTGGTCGAAGTCGGCGTGGCGGTTGGCCTGACCGCGCTCGCCGCCCTGCTCGTCCTGGGCCTCAACACGGTGCTGACCGGAAGGTCGGGATTTTCGCAGGGGCTCGACCTGTGGCTGGCCTTCATCCAGCGCTCCGACATCCTAGGGACGATGATCCTGACGGCGATCGTGACGGTCGCCTACATCAACTGGCAACGTGACGGCGCCGGCAAGCGCTAGAGTCAACAGGGCTCGAAGATCACCGCACGTGGGGGCGTAGCATTTGCCGCCCGGCATGCTAACATGCCGCCATGTTCGCAATCATCGCCACGGCTGCCATCATCGTCCTGACGCTCGGCGCCATCGCTTACGCCGTCGAGCGGCAGCGCGGGCCGCAGGAGCAGGAAAAGCAGCCGGTCTATTCGCTACTGCCTGGCGACATCAAATACGAGAGCCAGGACGGGCGCTTCAAATTCTACTTCCCGGTCACGACCTCGATCATCCTGTCGATCGTGCTGACCGTGTTGATGCGAATTTTCTCCTGAACGCGGTCCGGCTTTTCGCGGTCGGCGGCGAAAAGCACGAGGCGGAAGTCGCCTCCCGCCTCGCACAAAGTTCATTCGATGAAGCGGTGAGCCCAACGCCTCAAATGGCCTTCAGCACCTTGTTGCAGGCGCTATAATAGCCGCCGCCCTTTTGAATCCACTTCATCCCGCCGTTGGCATTGGCCGCCTTGTTGACCTTGTACTGGTCGCGGCAGGTGTGCATGCGGGCCTTGCCGGGCTTTTCCTTCGCATACTTGGGATCGACCGCTTTGGGAAACACCGCGCCGCCGGCGCCAGTCGTCGTGGCCGCAGCTGTTGCGGCGTCACCGGTTGCCGCGGCGGCGGGGGTTGCATCGTCACCGCACTGGGCCTTGCGGAAGTCGTTCCACTTCATGCCGTTCAGAGTACCCGCCGCCTTCGCCGCATTGTACTTGGCACTGCATTCCTGCGCGGTCAGCGCCATGGATGGCGTTGCGGCGAGCGACACGGCCAGGGCGGCCGCGGCGGCAATCAAAGTCGAATAGGACGTCATGATCTGCGTCTCCAGGTCGAATAAGGCGCGGGGCCACCCTACCACGCCGCGCCTTGGGTGTTTCAACCCAGCCGGCGCCGCGTGCCGCTTGTAACGTGTTTTCGAACAACGGCCAAATTACAGAGCTTCCATTGCGTCGGCCAGCGGGCAAAACTGTTCCGTAACAGCCCTATTATCATCCGGCGCATCGTCCGGCACGCTCAATTTGCCGGTGACCTGAATGCCCGGCGCTCACGTAACCTAGGCGTCGCAACCCGATTCCGACCGGAGCCCACATGAAGCGCCGCCACTTGCCCCGCCTCGCCGGATACTGGCTCGCCGCGATTCTGGCCATGGGTGCGCCCGTTCACGCCGATACGCCGACGCCCAAGGAAGCCGGCGCCCGCTATGGTCAGGCTCTCGGCGCGCTCGAAGTCTGCTACGGATCGAAGCTGACCGCCAAAGCCGAGGCGTTGCCGGCGGCCTACGCCGGGCCCGAGCTTGAAAGCTTCAAGGCCGAAGCCGCCAAGATCTACGACGCCTGGCTTGAGGTGCGCGCCTGCGCCCGGCAGAGCGATCCCAACCAATGCAAGATCATCATGGACAAGAGCTGCCTTGGCGCCGAGGCCGAGATCGGCGCGGAAGGAAAGGCCATGCCCGGCCTCGTCGAGTTCTTGAAGCGCGGCGGCTAGTGTTCCGGCTGCGGCATTTTCCACGCCCTGCAGCGGCACTCAGAGCCAAGTTGGACACTCTACACTAGCCGCCGCCAGCCGCCTGCCACAGCTTGATCCACTCCATCGGATAGATCAGCATGACGACATTGAGCAGCAGGTTGTCGCGGATGATATAGGCCGTACCCGCTTCCATCGCCAGCGCGAGCATCACCGTTGCCGCGACTGGCAGGCGCGAGGCAACAAAGAAACCGAACGCCATGGCGCCGATGTCGAACAGCGAGTTGATCACGCTGTCGCCAAAATAGCTGAGCGCGATGGTGGCCGCCCGGTAGCGCTCGATCACCATCGGCGTGTTCTCGGCCACCTCCCAGGCGGATTCGACCATCACCGCCGCCAGAAACCGCTGCGCCATCGACGCCCGCGGCATCAGCCACCCCGACAGGTAGTAAAAAATGAAGCCGTGGACGATGTGCGAGAACGTGTACCAGTCCGTGAGGTGCTGCGAGTTCTCCGAGCTGTTGACAATGCCGTGCCACAGCTTGACCGTGCCGCAGGCGCAGATCGGCACGCGCCCCATGCCGAGCAGGATGAGCGCGGCCATTCCAATGACGGCGACCGCGAGCCAGTATGCGCTGACGGCCCCTTGAGACTGGTGCTGAGTGTGGGTCACGCCGCCTCGTCTGCGGTTTCACGGCGGGCTTTGCGGCGTATGCGCCACCAAACGAACGCTTCAATCGATAGCCAGATGATGAAGATGCCCATCAGGAACGGGATGGTGACGAGCCCCAGCCAGCCGAAGGTCAGCAACCCGGAGAGAAAGCCGCCCCAATCGGCGCCGAAGACCATGCACGCCTGCGGCCCGCCCTCGTTGACCTCGCAGCCGAACAGGGAGGCAAGGGCAATCGTCAACAGAATGGCCAGGAACGGCAGCATCGCCAGTCCCGAAACGATTGCCATCATCCGGCGCAGTCCGCCCATCGCCTATCTCCTCACGTCAGAGCCTAGCGCTCTTGATGTCCGCTTCAAGCCCTTATGACCGCTACGCCTGCGTTAAGGCTGATATGTTGCGCCGCAGCCTTCCCATGCGAACGTCTTGCGGGGCAAGGCTGCGGCCTTTAAGGGCGGATGGGGCACGAGACAACCACGCCCATTGAGCGAGAAGACACCGATGGCCGACTTTTCCGCATTGACCGCCGGGCTCAAGGGCCTCGCCTCGACACCTGTCACGGCCGATCATCTGGCGACCAAGGTCGGCAGCGGCAACGCGCCGGTGTTTGCGAGCCCGATGATGGTGGCGCTGATGGAGGCGGCCTGCGTCGACTGCATCGAGCGGCGGCTGCCTGAAGGCTTTCAAAGCCTCGGCACGCATCTGGACGTGCATCACACAGCACCGACGCCGCAGGGCCGCACGGTCACGGCGACGGCAACGCTCGACAGAGTGGACGGCCGCAAACTGACGTTCAGCGTCGCGGCCCACGATGGTTTCGAGCCGATCGGCAAAGGCACGCACGTCCGCGTCATCGTCGACACGCCCCGCTTCATGGCCCGCCTTGCCGCCAAAGCGCCGCCATCTGAGGCAACTTAACCCCTGAAATGAAGCCTGATTCGCCGGCCATTCACCGGGCATGCTAGTGTTCCGGCTCCGACATTTGCTTCCCGTTCGGTTCGCTCGCGAGCAAATGCCGGAGCCATAAGGAACACTAGAAATCCAATGATTCTAGTGCAGCCTATGCATCTGACGTTTGGTTGAGCAACCAGCCACGGGCGGGGACCAAACGTCAGATGCATAAGCTGCACCAGGCTTTCAGGGCCGCGCACCGGGCGGCGCATTTGCGGGAGTTCTCATGATCCATCGTGTTGCCGGGTTGGCGTCACTCCTGCTGGCGCTGGCGGCAGGCCCGTCGGCTTTTGCCCAGACGCCTGCCTGCACAGCCGCCGATTTTGGCGCCGCTGTCGATCGATCGGGCGCGCAGATCCGCGCCTACACGCTTGAAGCGCAGCCCAAGCTGCAGGAGAAGATGCGCCGCTTCAAGGACGCGCGCAAACTTTCCGAAGACGATTACCAGGATGCCGCCCTTGAAGCGATCCAGGACCAGAAGCTCGCCGAATTCGACGCGACCAGCAGCACGCTGCTGTTGAAAGTCGATACGCTCGGCCGCGTGCCGGAAGGTGCCACACCCGATTGC
>CXWK01000551.1_pt1 | contig 91084 bp, 98 predicted proteins | sample 590851 | NCBI WGS metagenome assembly CXWK01 (sample SAMEA3498364, study PRJEB10139) | wastewater metagenome | biome: wastewater treatment plant; material: activated sludge | place: Denmark | collected 2014-08-01 | reverse complement strand
ATGCCGCACCGAGATGACCGCTGTCTGAACCGCGACCCGAAGGTCACCCAGCCGAACCAGCCCAACGGCGCCTGGCCGCGGCTGCGATGTTCGACAGGTAACCGCCGCTGCTCGTTCTGGCTGGGGTGGGCGTCTGCCTCTGGGCCGCCGATCTTCTACACGTTTTCAATCGTGACCACCCGCGCCGACAAGGCCGACGCGGCGCCGACCTACAAGCGCACCTACGGGCACCACCCGTTGTTGGCCATGGCCGGCGACCAGGGCGAGGTCGTGGCTGGGATGCTGCGACCGGGCAACGCCGGGTCCAACACCGCCGAGGACCACCTCGTGGTCCTCGGCCACGCCATCGACGCGCTCCCCGCCCAATGGCGGGCCGGCCACCAGGCGGGCGACCACCCCGACGACGCCGCCAAAGAACTGGTCGTGCGCGCTGATGCGGGTGGGACCACCCACTGGCTCACCGAAGAGTGCCGGGAACGCAACATCGCGTTCAGTCTCGGGTACCCCATCGATGGGCGTGTCCGCGAAGCGGTCTGCCTCACCCCCGACGAGCACTGGCAACCCGCGGTCGAACCCAACGGGACCGCCCGGCCCGGCGCCGAGGTGGTCGAACTCACCGACCTCGTCGACCTGGGCGCATGGCCAGAAGGGACACGCCTCATCGTGCGTCGTGAGCGCCCCCATCCCGGCGCGCAGCTCACCTTGTTCGACACCATCGAAGGCTGCCGCCACACCGCGTTCATCACCGACCAGACCAACGACGACATCGCCGCCCTGGCGCTGTTCCAACGTCAACGGGCCCGCGCTGAGAACGTCATCCGCGACACCAAAGCCTGCGGGCTCGCCAACCTGCCCTTCGACGACGTGGTCAACAACGACGTGTGGATGCAACTCGCCTTCACCGCCCACGACCTGTTGGTCTGGGCCCAAGCCATCAGCCTCACCGGAGCACTCCACGGGCCACACCCAAGACGCTCCGTCACCGACTCCTCCACGTCGCCGGCCGCACCACCCCCCCCCCCCAACGACTCGACCTCGACCGCGTCCTGGCCCTGGACCGCCACCCTCCTCGAAGCCCTCAACCGCCTCCGAGCCGCCTTCACCTCACTCACCGTGACCGCCAGCCCCGCCCCTCAACCGGCCCTATGAAAGATCGTGGCTAGCGGAGGAGCCTCGTGGCGTCGGTGGTGATGTCAAACCGTTGTCAACACGACTTCGCTGTCGATGGCCCGATCCTGGACCGGGAGGCGTAGGTGTTGTGGTTCAGTTGCTGTCAGGTTAGCCTGACGGTCGTGGCTGTGATCGTTCCGAGTGCCTTGCCGGCAGATCCGGTGGAAGCGTTGCGCGAACTCGCACGGGGCGAGGTCGAACTCGACCGGCTGCGGCTCGAGCGAGTGCGGTTGGCGCGTGAATCGGGGGCGTCGTGGGAACAGATCGGCGCTGCGCTGGGGATGTCGCGACAGTCGGCCTGGGAGTACTTCACCCGAGATGTCAGTACCCGGATTGGGGCCAACGCGGAAGGGAACGTCGGTCTAAGCGAAGACGAAGCGATGGGCTTGGCCGTCACTGAGGTGCGCTCTGTCCGCCGCCGCCGTGCCCGCCACTGAGCACCAGGCAGATGCGGGTTGTCCTCGACGCCAATGTCTTCGTGTCAGCGGCCATCCGTGGCGGGTCGTCCCATCGGGTCGTGCGGTCCTGGATGGCGGGTGGCGCGTTCGAGCTGATCATCTGCCCGGAGTTGTTGGCTGAGGTCCGAGAGGTGCTCACTGAGCGACCACGGCTGCGTCGATGGATCGACCTCGACGCAGCCGAGGCGTTCGTCGACGCAATTGGAATCACGGCCGATGTCGTCGCTGACCCGGCCACGACCGCACCGATCACCCGGGATGCCGACGACGACTATCTCGTTGCCTTGGCCCGCGAACACGAGGCCGACTACATCGTGACGGGTGACAGGGATCTGCTCGAATGGGACGAACAACGCCCGCCCGTGCTGTCCCCGGCCCAGTTCGAAGCGCTCCTCGCTCAGTGATTCGACGGGGCGATTCGGCGATCTCGACCGCTCCGGCTTGGCCTCGATGGCTGGACGGCGGGGAGACCGCTGAACCGTTCGGAACCAACCCGACGAGCGTGTTCGATCCCCGCTGCGGAGGCACGTGGCCGGACTTCTGGTTATGAGTTTTGACTCATGATGAGGTATGGCTCATACTCGGTCGGTGTGGGAGTTCGAGGTCACCGATCAGTTCGTGGACTTGTGGCGCGCTCTCACGTTCGATCAACAGGAGCCGGTTACCGACCGGGTCGATCTGCTCGGCGAGCGTGGACCGGACTTGGGTCGACCGGCTGTGGGCCGCATCCAGACCTCGAGTCACGACCACATGAAGGAGCTTCGGGCCGCGAAGGGCGGTGCGCTGAGGGTGCTGTTCATGTTCGATCCACGCCGGCAGGCCATCGGCTTCTTGGCGGCGACAAGAGTGGCGAGTGGAACGACTGGTACGAGTGGGCGGTTCCTATGGCCGATGACCTCTACGACGACTACCTCGACGAACTGAAGCGAGAAGGGCTGATCTGATGGCACGAACCAAGTTCTCCGACCTTCGCAAGGAGGTCACCGATCGCCCAGGCGCGCAGGAGCGTCTCGCGGTCAAACGCGCCGAGACACTCGATGAGATCCGGCTCTTCCAGCTACGCCACTCGGAGGCGGTGAGCCAGGCTGAACTCGCCGGCCGACTGGACGTCACTCAAGGGTCGATCTCCAAGCTCGAGCACTCCGAGGATGTCCGCGTCTCGACTCTTCGCCAGTACCTCGACGCGCTCGGCGCGCGCTTGGAGCTCGTCGCCGTGTTCGAAGACGAGGATCGACGAGTCCCCATCCACCTCGGCAGAGACACCGCTGCCTGAGCAGTCGGCGACCGCTCGATCAGCTCGTCGAGCCTGCCGGGTCTTTGCGCCCGTAGCCCTCGTCGTCAGAAGGCGTCGACCTCACCCCCGGTAGGCGGCTCGGGGAGCGGCCGTCGCTTGCGGGTCTTGGGGACGTCGAAGCCGAGGGTGGCGTAGGCGGGGAGGCGCTTGGCGTGCATGCGGTCGAGCACGGGGATACGGCTGTCGACGTAGTCGTGGAGCTCGACGTGATGCTTGCCTTCGTGGGTGCGCAGCAGCCGGCCGACGTACTGCACGACGCGTCCTTTGAACGCGAGGGGGAATGCAAGGAAGAGCGTGTCGAGCTCGGGCCAGTCGAAGCCTTCGCCGAGGTAGGACCCGGTGGCGACGAGGATGATCCCGTCGTCGGGGTCGCGGGCGGCGATGGCGTCGGTTACAGCTTGGCGGGCGCGTTTGCCGAGACCGCCTCGCAACACAAGCGCCTCGTCGCCGAGCGAGGCGAGGACGGCGACGATGGCGTCGATGTGGGCGGTGCGTTGGGTGAGCACCAGGCACGTCCGACCCGACGCGCGGGCGTCGTGGATGTCGCCGCAGATCTGGGCGGTGCGCCGCTCGTCTTCGCTGACGACACGGAAGACGACTTGGATGTGAGCGGCTTCCTCCTCGGTCACCTCGGTACTGGTGTGGTGCACGACGAGTTCGCGGCGGACCAGCTCGGTTCCCTCGACCGCCGCAGGTTTGATCTCGTGGCGGGTTGGTCCGGTCTGGAACGCGATGAGCGCTTCGAGCTTGTCCCGCCGGTAGGGCGTGGCGGTGAGGCCGAGCCAGCGGCGGGTCCGTGCCGTTCGCATGCAGTTCGTGAACGACACGGCGGGGAGGTGGTGGCACTCGTCGACCACGATCAGCCCGTAGCGGTCGAACAGCGTCGGGTCGTCTCGGCGGGCGAGGCTCTGGATCATGGCCACGTCGATCACACCGGTCGGCTTGTTGCGGCCGCCACCGATCTGGCCGAGATCGGACGGCTCGATGCCGAGGTGGTCGTGAAGCCGTGACCGCCATTGGTCGACCAGCTCCTTGCGGTCCACCACGACGAGCGTGGGGGTGCGGTAGTGGGCGATCACGGCGCAGGCCATGACCGTCTTGCCCGCTCCCGGCGGCGCGACGAGCACGCCGAGGTCGTGTTCGACGAGATCCGCGACCGCGGCAGACTGCTGAGGTCGAAGCGCTCCCCGGAAGTCAAAGTCCGTAGCGGGCGGATCGGCGCGGTCGTCGGTGACCTCGACGGTGCTGCCGAGCGAAGCGAACAGGTCCTCGACCTTGTCGGTGAGCCCGCGCGGCAGGTGCAGCCACTCGAGGTCCTCCCGGTACGCGCTGATGAACCGGGGTGTGTCCCACGTGGAGAACCGCATGCGCTGCTTCTCGTAGAACTCCGGGTTCGCGATCGACGCCAGGTGCTTCAACCCAGCTGCTACCGCGGGCGGCAGGCCTGCCCGTTCGATCGACAACTCGGCTCCGAGCCGGGCCCGGACCACCGGAGGCGGAGGAGGCCCGCCCGCCCTGGCCAGATCCGCCAGCGACAACGCGGGCCCGGTGTCGACCGGCCGAAGCGACTCTGCCAGCGACTCCACCGCCTCGGGACTCAGCCGGGCAACCGACGCCAGGAACGCCCATTGGTCGGGCCACGGCTGCATCGTGGTGGGATCGAGGAACAGCGTCGTGCCCTTGGCAGCGCAACCGCCGTGCAGCGGGAGGGCGATCAGGTTCCCGAACCCGGCCTTGGGCATGAAGTCCTGGGAGGGGAAGAACCGGTCGTAGCTCGACAGATCCAGCTCCGCCCGGGCCGTCATCGCTTGACGCAAGAGAGCGGCACCCATCGCTCGGGCCGACGACGCGGCCACCGGCGCGTCGAAGAAGATCCACACGTGCGCGCCATTCCCTGACCGGGACCGTTCAAGCGCGGCGGGCACCGCATTGCGGTGACAGGCGTCCAGGTAGGCGAGCGCGTCGAGCGCCCAGGTTCCCTTGTCGAAGTCGCACGCCAGCAACGTGCAGGTGTCGCCGCGCAGCAACGGGTAGATACCGATCGTCTCCCCGCCGCGCAGGTGCGAGACGAACACCTCGTCGGTCAACGGCAGGTAGCTCTTCGGTGGCCGTCCCTTCGACCAACGATCTTTCGTTGCCGGCGACCACCCGGTCTTGCCGCTCGACGTGCTCTCCCACCGGTAGGCGTAGGCGTCCGATCGGGCACCGAACAGCGATCGGAACAGCGTGAGCTTGTCGGCCGCGGTCGATGAGCCATCTACGGCCGGCCGCTCGGATGGCTCGGTGAGCAGTGTCGGCGCCCACGCTCGAGAGTGGCCATCGCCGGGCCGGTCGTCGAGACCGAGCAGGCCACCCAGCCGATCGTTCTCGGCCCGCAACTCACCCACCTCCCGAAGGAGATCCTCAGAGCCGGCCCCGTTCCCGTCGGTGTCGGAGCTCATCGCCGGTGGGATGCGGTCACTTCAGATCGGCCCTGTCGGTCTCCGCCGCGTCGACAGGGATGGCCAGACCCAGCTTCCCGAGCGCTGGTGATGCCCGATTCGAGCCTGCTGATGCTGACCGTCGAGCCCACCACCGCAATCTACGACGCCGCCCACCACCCCTTGGCCGAGCCTCAGCCAGCCCGGTCTCCGGCACGGACCTCGGTTCGCTGTCAGTGGCCCCTTGCATGATCGGACGACACGAGTCGAGCGACGAGGAGTACGCGTGATCGAGCTGCCCAGGGAGGCGATCGGCTTCCACGGCACGAGCAGAGCTGCCTTGCCGCACCTGCTCGCACGCGACATCCGGTCGAGTGATCAGCACTTCGAATGGCTCGGCACCGGCTTCTACCTCTGGCAAGACTCGCCCTGGCGGGCCCACCAATGGGCCGAAGGCCGCTACGGCTCCGACGGGGTGGTGGTCGTCGCCCGGATCAACCTGGACGGTTGTCTCGACCTGTTGAATCCCTGGTGGCAGCAGGAGGTTGCCCATGCCGACTTCGACTTTGTGTTCCAGTGCGTGATCGAGGGGCGGACCATCCCAGAGAACTCTGATCGCGGCAACCACGCCCGCGATGCGGCGACGATCAACTGGTATTGCGACCGGGCCGCCGCGACCGGCCGGACCGTTCGGTCGGTTCGAGCGGTCTTCGAGGAGGGCGAGCCGATCTTCGAAGCGTCGAAGATCCGGAGCAAGTCGCATGTGCAGGTCGCCGTCCGAGACCTCACGGCTATCGTGGAGATCGAGGAGGCCTCGTGGTGAAGCTCGAAGATCCCGTCGCACCGTTCAGGGGGATCGTCGCCGAGTACCGACGCGCCCGCCCGGCGCCGGACACCGACATCTTCCGGTTCGGGGGCCACTCCCCGACGAGCCATCCTCGCCCCAGCAAGGGGCCCATCGCCGTCCTAGGTGCCAGCGCCTGGGCGCTCGACCCGGCCCGAGCCGAGAAGACGTTCGCCCATATCGGGATGCTCGGAGGGTTGCTGGCCGACCTCGGCTACGACATCTACTCCCTGGGCTCGCTCCCAGCGCTCGACCGGCGCCCGTCCTTCGTCGGCTGGGTCGGTGGTGAGGAGAGCGAGTTCGAGCAGGTACAGCTCGACGCGTTGGACGTCCCGGGGCTCGCCATCGGGCCCACCATTGACGGCGTGGCCTCGCTAGGGCACGTCGAGCCCGACGATCACCCGGACTCCCTCGAGCTCATCCGTGCGGCGCTCGACGAGATCCGTCGACTGACCGACGACACCCACGGCCCACAAGGGCCCGTCGGCGGAGGCGAAGCTTCTACTGTTCCTTCTACTGTGCGGGCCGGTACAGGGGTGCACGGGACGGGACAGCCGGACCACGATGACCCGCGAAACCCCAGCTCAAGGGCACAATCCGGTACGGAACGTGACGGGCTGAACGGGCGACCTGAAGGCTCATAACCCGAAGGTCGCAAGTTCAAATCTTGCCCCCGCCACCAAGGAAAGCACGAAAGCCCAGGTCACAGACCTGGGCTTTCGGCGTTCGCGAGGCGTTCTACCGGATCAGGCGGTGTTCCTCCGACGTTCCACCGTGTCGGATTCGGCTGGTGGAACGGGCCGGGCGATGCGCTCGGTCGTGCGTGCCGCGTCGTCCTGCATGCCGGGTAGCAGGTGCTGGTAGGTCTGGATCGGGTCGCCGTCGCCGTCGGTGAAGACCCACTGCTCGTCGTTGTCGATGCCGACGGCGGCGAACTCGGAGGTCTGGAATCCGCGCCACCCGGCGAGGACCTCGAGGGTGGTGTCGTCGAGCGCGATGGTGCGACGGGCGGTCTTGGTCTTGCCTCGGGTCTGGTGGACCTCGTAGCCGACGGCGACGAGGCCACGGTTGAGGTGCAGGCGCTTGTTCTTGAGGTCGATGTCGGGCCACTTGAGTCCGAGGACCTCGTTGCGGCGCATGCCGGTCATGGCGGTGAGCCACACGATCGGGAAGAACCGGTGACCGGCCGCGGTGCGCAGGAACAAGCGGAGCTCCTCTTCGGTCCAGGACTGGCCTTCGGTCTTCTGGAGCGATCGTTGCTTGGGGGCGTGCGCGACGACGGCGACGTTGCGGGTCACGAGCCCGCGGCGCACGGCGTCGGCGGGCGCGCCGCGGATGATGAGGTGGATCTCGTACACGGTCTTGGGTGACAGCCCGCGTCTTCGCTGGGGTTGAGGAGCGAGTCGTAGAGGGCTTCGATCTGCTGGTAGCGCAGCCGCCGGATCCCGGTCCGGCCGAGGGCGGGGAGGATGTGTTGCTGGATGTTGCGTTCGTAGCCCCGGTAGGTGCTCGTCGCGAGGTGCAGCTTCTTGGCGGGGAGCCACTGGCTGGTCAGGTAGGCGCCGAAGGTCAACGACCGGACGGCGTCGGTGCGCATGGTCTCCTTGGCGGCGAGTTTGGCTGCGAGGCGTTCGGCTTCGGCCCGGTCGGTGCCGGCCGGATGCCACCTGCGGCGCTCCTTGCCGGTGACCGGGTCGCGGCCCTCGTAGATGACCGCGTCGAAGCGACCACGCCGCTGTGCCACGTATCCGTTCGTGATGTTCCTCCTTCAAGGCGTGGATCCCGACGATCGGAACCCGGAGGAACAATCGGTAGAACGACCCGTCAACGTGGGTCCGAGCGGTCGCGGCATCGCAGAACTCCGGGAGCGCTCCTGAGCACGGTCGCAGCTGGTGGCGGACTGCGATGTCGGGTGCAGCTCGTGGTCGAGCGGGAAGAGAGCGACGTCTCGTAGACTGGCGGCCGTGAGTCAGCAGGCCAGCTATGTCCACGGGTTGTGGGATGGCCGTCCGGTGCGGGACTGGATCCCAGATGTCGTCGGCGACGTCGTGGCCGCGTTCAGTCCCGTTCGGGTGATCGTGTTCGGCTCGGTTGCTCGTGGTGAGGATCGAGAAGACAGGGACTTGGATCTTCTGGTGCTCTTCGAAGATCTGGCTGGTGATCGACGGAGGCTGATGGGCCAGATCCGCGGCGCTATCGGCGCGCCGATCCCGATCGACGTGTTGGTGGCAAGCGTCGAGCAGTTCGATGCCGGCAAGGACGCGAACGGGTCGCCGTTCTACTGGCCGGCGCGAGAGGGTCGGGTCGTCTATGAGCGACCGGCCGCCTGAAGAGGATCCCGCGTCGCGCTGGCGGCGCGAGGCCAGAGAAGAGCTTCGAGCGGCCGAGGTGGTGGCGGCTCATGGCGAGGTCCCTGATCGTGTTGCTGGGTTCCACGCGCACTTGGCGGCGGAGAAGGCGCTCAAGTCGCTGCTCATCGAGCTTGGAATCGAGATGCCACGCATCCATGATCTCGTCGGGCTCCACCGGTTGTTGCCGGAGACGGACCAGGGTCGGTTCGATGGCCGATCTCGAGACGCTGAACCCGTGGACGATCGAAGGGCGCTACCCGGCGGACCTGCCCGATGTCGGTGACTCGGTGCTCGACGAGACCCTTGCGGCGGCCAGACGGGTCCTCGACGCCGTCACAGGGGATGGCGGCTGAGGATCTGGTCTCGGTGCCGCCCCCGAACGTCGTCCCTGTGTCCGGTGAGATCGTCGAGGTCGTGCCCGCGGTCGCCACGGCAGATGTGAGCGGATGACCGACGGGAGGTGCCGCGTGGCCGATCCCGCCGACATCGTCCGTTCGTGGGCCCGACCTGGGGATCTGCGCCCCGGACTCGATCCCTCGGTCGGGCTCCATGCCATGTTCGGCGACGACGCTGAGGCGGTCCACCGTGAGCTCGTGCACACACTCGGCGACCTGACCTTGGCGGCCTACAATTCGGAGCTGAGCAACAAGCCTCTCGAGCGCACACAGCAGATATGGGGCGACCGCCACCTGTCGCTGAACAAGGACCTCGTCGCCCACTCTCGCTGGTGCCGGTCCCAGATTGAGACTCGCGCGGCGGAACTCGCCGAGCGAGCAAACAAGATCTGGCCCGCACCCGTCGCCGGCGTCGCCGACGCGGCTCAAGGCTTCGACTGGTCGCGAATGCACGCAGCCATTGCTGCGATCCCCGACCGCCGCTGGACTTCGTACGCCGATCTCGCCGCTCGTGCCGGCACTGCGGCGCAGGCCGTCGGGAACCGCATCGCTTCGAACCCTTCGTTGGCGAAGGCATACCACGTGATGACCATCGATGGTCGGGTGAGCGAAGGGTTCGCGTGGTCCGATCCAACGGACTCCCGCGATCCGATCCACGTGCTACGGGCGGAGGGAGTCCAGTTCGACGAGACCGGCCGTGCCACTGCGGAGTGCCGACTGACAGCTGACACCTGCAAGCTCTCCTCGTGCGGTTCGACCCCGACGACGATCTGCCGGACGAGTCGTAACGATGCGAACCGTCATCGAGCCATCCGCGACGCGAACGGTCGTCCCTCCTCATGCCCATCGAACGTGGCGGGCGACAGTCGGCGTTGGCATCAAGCTCACCGGCGCCGACAACGCGACGCTGCTGGCGGTCGATGGCGCTCGACGTCTGCAGTACGGACCCGATCAGCCCGAAAGCAAGACGTATGTACTCTTCCCCGCCGACCTGATCGACAACGACGATCAACTCGCACACTGGCTCACCCGCTCCCACACTCCCGGCCTCGATGTAGCGCTCATGACCGATGCGACTCGGGCCGATATCGCTAATTTCGGCACATGGGAATCCTGGCCTTCTCCATCAACGTCACGCTGGACGGCTGTGTCGACCACATGGAGGGAATCGCCGACGATGAGACCCACGCCTACTTCACGCGACTCATGGACGAGGCCGGGGCGATGCTATGGGGCCGCGTCACCTACGAGATGATGGAGAGCTACTGGCCGGCCGTCGCCCGCGGCGACCAGGAGGCGCCCCCAGCGATGCGCGACTGGGCCGTCAAGCTGGAAGCAAAGCCGAAGTACGTCGTGTCGTCCACGCGAGGGGACTTCCCGTGGACCAACAGCCACCACATCTCCGGCGACCTACTCACGGGCGTGCTGGAACTCAAAGACGCAACCCCGGGCCGCGTCCTGCTCGGCAGCGGCAAGCTCGCCACCGAGTTGGATCGACTGGAGCTGATCGATGAGTACGACTTCCTCGTCCACCCCAGGATCGCAGGTCACGGCCCGACCCTCTACCAGGGCGGGTTGCCCAGCACGCGGCGGCTCGAGCTCGGCTCGGCGAAGCCGCTCCGCAATGGCGCAGTCGCCATGCACTACCGGCGCGCGACCAGTTGACACGCAGCGAGATGTCGGCCGAGCTCTGGCAGGCGCGACGTCGACCGCTCATTTGCGTGCGAGCGACCCGCCGAATATCCGGCGAAGTGCAGCGGCTCTGGTCCTCGAGATCCCGCCCCAGAAAGCCGCTCCTCGGAGACCCCGGGCACGTCCCCAAGGTGCCGTTCGGGGACAGGGCAAACGTTGCCTGACGCGGCACTAGCGACGGTCCCAGCCTGGACGCGGTCGGAGTTCGACGCCAGCCACACGGAGCCGATTCCACACTGTCGTCGAACCGAGGCCGAAGTGATCGCCAATCACGGCCAGAGAGGCGCCACCTTGGTACATCGCCGACGCGACTCGTAGGTCGTCGCTCGACCAGCGGCGAGATTCCGTCCGCCTGGGGAGCCCGGCAGCGGCGACATGGTGGAGCACTGTGGACTTGCCAACTCCGAACCTGGACGCCAGGTCAAGGACCTTCTCGGCGTTGCCGTGGTCGACGAGGAGATCGTCGATCTCGTTCGAGGTGAGGTGTCGTGCCCGCGGCCGAAGTCGGCGGACTGGAACGGCGGCTGGCGGGCCCAGGTCGTCGAGCTCGGCCAATGAGGACGTCCCCTGACCGGGTCGGCGATACCGCTACGACCGCTGAGCCGATGCGACCACAGCGGTGGCCTTGATGCTGACAAGCATCTGGGGCAAGAGGAATCCCGATACCTCCACAAGCGTGCTTGCCGGGAGGCCATCGATCCCGAAGAACTCGCGTCGATGAATCGCTGCTGCAGCGGTGTACGAGGCGATGTCGGAAACGAACACGGTGACGTCGACGAGATCTGCGAACGAGCACGAGAAGTGCTCGAGGGTGGTGGTCAGATTCAGATACACCTGCCGGAGTTGGCTGGCCATGTCGTCGGCGAAGGTCAGCGAGTCGTCACAACCAGGCGTGTTTGCAACCCAGATTGTGTCGCCAACTCGAACGGCCTGTGCGTAGCCGAAGTGCTCTTGCTGGCCCTCGATTATCTCGAATGTTTCGCGATGCATGTTGCTCCCGTGGTCGGATCAGAGTGTGCGTACCTGCTACTTGGCGCACGGCTCGCAGCGGACTCGGCAGCGAGCCCTGGGACATGTTCTCTTCTGTTCCGGGGCTTTGGTCGGCCGTGTCGGATCGTGTTTCGAGTGCGGCTGGGTCGTTGGCATTTGGCGTCAAGCGTGCCAGGTGACTGGGAGGTGGAGGGGTTCGCGGACTGGGATCGATCCCAGCCAGATCGGGTCGCCGGCGAGATGCATGTCTGGGATGCGTCGGAGGAGGGCGGCGATCGCGATCTCGCCGTGGAGTCGTGCGAGTGGCGCTCCGAGGCAGAAGTGGGCGCCGGCACTGAACGCGAGGTGGGGGTTGTCGGCCCGGGTGATCTCGAAGGAATCGGGTGAGGGGAAGGCGGATGGGTCGCGGTTGGCGCCGGGCGGGAACACGAAACGTTGATCGCCGCCGGTGAACTCGTAGCCGTCGAGTTCGACGTCTTCACGGGCTCGGCACATAACGACGCTGATCGGCGAGACGAGGCGCACCATTTCCTCGACCGCACCGGGAAGCAGGGCCGGGTTGTCGAGCAACGCCTCGAGTTGGTCGCGGTGCTCGAGCAGCAACAGCATGCCGCCGGTGATGAGGCTCGAAGTGGTGACATGGCCAGCCTCTACGAAGAACACGCAGTTGGCGAGCATGTCGCGGCGTCCCTCCTCGTCGACGGGCGCATCCGCAGCGAGGATCGACAGGAGGTCGTCTTTCGGCTCGGCCGCCCGCTCGTCGAGCAGCTCGCCGAAGTAGTCGAGCATCTCGGTGGTGGCGGCGCTGGCGACCCGGATGCAGTCAGGTTCGTGCTGGCGGGCGAAGCCGGTGGCGAGGGCGAGCATCCGTTCGGCGAGCCATGGCTGGCGGCCCTCGGGCACTCCGAGGACGCTCGTGATGATCGAGAACGGCAGTGGCCGTGCGTAGTCGGTGACGAGGTCCATTTGCCCGGTGTCGATCACGGCGTCGAGGAGCGAGTCCGCCTTGGTTTCGATGGCCGGTCTGTACTGCTCTACCCGGCCCGGGGTGAAGATCCGAGAGAACCGGCGTCGCATCGCGTGGTGGCGTTCACCGTCGAGGTTCAGGAGCCAGCGCCCGAACATCGCCCACATCGCTTCGGGGGAGGTTGCGACGTCGAGGAGCGGTGGTCCGAACCGCGGGTCCTTCAGCATCGCGGCCGCGACGGCGTGACGGCATCCCGGGACGTCGACGGATCGATACAGGGGGTAAGGGTCCGCGAGCGCGTCGGGGGAGAACAAACCGCCAACGATCTGCTGGTCATCGGCGACGCTCATTGATTACCTCCTGGTGGGCGCGTCCGGACGAACGCGAAGAACATGTCGATGGCGCGATCGAGCTGCGACGACCACCGGGCCCCGCCGGGGTCGTTGGCGATCTGCTGGTCGGTGAGGCCGGTCTGTAGTGCGACCCACAGGTCGACGTCGGCCTTGTCGACGACTCCGACGGCGGCTAGGGCCTGGCCCATGTCGTGAAACGACACCCACGCGAGTTCCATTGACTCAGGCGATGGAACGAAGTCGGGGATCGTGCGCTGGAAGAGCAGCTGGTAGCGGACCGGATCCTCGGTGCAGAAGCTCGTGAACATCTCAGACCCCGCCCGGAACACGTCGTCAGGATCGCCCTGGCGATCCAGAGCGCCCATCACGGCCTGAAGCTGACGGTGGCCCTGAGCGAACAGCGCGTCGTAGATGTCGAGCTTCGATGGGAAGTACTGGTAGATCGACGACGCGTGCATGCCGACCTTCTCGCCGAGGTCACGCATCGACAGCCCCGCAAGCCCGTGCTCGTGGACCAGTTCCCACGCTGCGTTGACGACATCATCGATCATCGATTGCCGACGTCGATCTCGTGCTTGGCTCATGACTCACTCCCAACATTGTTCGGATTCTCCAACAGCGTTGGAAATATGTCAACCATCTCGCCCATTGTCACCGCGTCCAGGGGCTCCGGCGTGTGCGGTGCTGTCGACGGGTGGGTGGGAAGACGAGCAACCCACTGGCTGGCACCCTGCGAGCGATGGGTCCCGGCCAGGACGCGACCGCAGTCCAACGCCTTCAGCACGGAACCGGTTCCACAACTGGAACTGCGGCCGGTGGGTCGAGGTCGTCGAGGTCGTCGAGGTCGTCCGGCATGTCCTGGTCCACCGATTGGTCCCGGGGGTTCGAAAGCCGTCCGACTAGGTCCACCAATCTGAAACCTTCTCCGTCTCTCCAGAACCCGCCGATTCCTGCTCGGCGGGTTCTCGCGTTGGGGGACACGTTGCCGGGCGTGGGTCAAGCAGTGTCGTTGTTGGCCTGGCAGTGGGTGACGCCCGCGAGTCGGCCTGCTCCGGGCGGGGCCGAGCGCGTCGACGACCTGATCGACGATTCGGCGGGACCTATGGCCCTGCGACGAGGTCGATATAGGTAATAGAGTTGCCTTCGTGTCCGATGAACTGACGGACGTCGACGTGGAGCTGTTCGGCTCGCTGTTCGCGTTCATGCAGCAGGTCACGGCGCTGGTCGACGAACGGCTCGACGGGTTTGGGCTCACGAGCCGGCAGTGGCTGCTTCTTGGCCTGCTCGACAAGGCGTTCCCGGGTTACGCCCCCACGCTCTCCGAAGCGACCGCTGTCTTCGGCACCTCACGCCAGAACGTGAAGCAGATCGCCCTGCAGCTCGAGCGCGGCGGCTGGCTTCGGATGGATCCCGACCCGGTCGATCGGCGGGTGCGGCGTCTCGTGCTCACCGACAAACTCGCCGTGTTCCACGACCCAGTCGTCCAAGCCGACCAGGCGGCGTTCATTCTCGCTGTGTTCGGCGGGCTCACTCCGCGGCAACGGCGGACGTTCCTGACCTTGGTGACCACCTGCATGAGCCGCCTGGCGGCGAACCCGGCCGATGCGACAAGCGACGAGGTGCTCCCGTGAACCCGTCACCGTCCCCGACCGAACCTCCCTCCGGCCGTCGGCCAGGCTCGATCGACGCGTCGGGCGACAACGCGAGCAACCCCGATCACGGCGAACCGGCCGAGATGTCACGCCGTTCGCTGCTACGCCGTGTCGGGGTCGGAGCCGCCGGAGCCTTCGTCGCGACCGATGCTGCTATCGCCTACCGGGCGTATGACCAGGGTGTGCTCGCCGAGGAGCGTGGCCGGGCGTTCGACGCCTGGAACGCCTGGCGCAACGGCAGCGACCCGATGTCGATCATCGGCGCCGCCGTGCTGGCCGCCAGCGCGCACAACACCCAGCCCTGGCGATTCGCCGTGTCGGACGACCGGATCGACCTCGACGCCGATCTCGAGCGAGCCACCGGTGACAACGATGCGCTGAACCGTGAGCTCGACGTGTCGCTCGGGTGTGCACTCGAGAACCTGGTCCTCGCGGCTGGAGCACGCGGCCGTCGGGCCAAGGTTGCGCTGTTGCCCGGTGGCCCCACTGGTCCGGTTGCCTCGAGCCAGCTGCGCCCGGGGCCCGTGGTCGATGGCCCGCTCTACCGGCCGATCGGTGATCGGCACAGCAACCGGTCGGAGTACCGCTCGGACACCGTTTCCAACTCGGCTCTGGCCGCGATGGATGACCTGGTCGACGACTCGATAGTCCCTGCACGGTTGGTGTGGCTCACTGCTGGCGGCGTGCGACAGCGATTCGGTGAGCTGCTGGTCGAGGCGACACGGGCCCACGTTGCCGACGGCGGAGAATCGAAGGCATCGTTCGCGTGGTGGCGCAGCGATTGGGACGCGATGCAACGCCACAAGGACGGGCTCACCATCGACGGTGTCGGACTGCGCCCGCTGGTGCGAACACTGGGCAAGCTCCTGTCGGCGACCTCTCGACAGGCGGCCGACCGCACCTTCATCGATCGCACGGTCATCCAGACTCGATCGGCAGCAGCGTTCGGCGTGATCGTCGTCGACAACCCTTCGGCCCGTGCGGAACGACTAGCGGGCGGTCGGCCGGCCCAGCGGCTCCACCTGTGGAGCGCGGCCAACAAGCTCGGCTTCCAGTACATGAACCAGATCACCGAGCGCATCGACCGCCACCGCCAGCTCGGCGACGAACCCTCGTTCGAGGCGCCACTGGCCGACCTGGTCGGGACCGGCGCCCTCGTCGGCTTCCGGGTGGGCGCCCCCACGATGCCCGGCGCCAGAAGCCCTCGCCGTCCTGCGCTCGAGGTGCTCCGATGAACCACGGCGATCGCACGCTGCTCACCGCCGGCTCGATCGCCGCGCTCCTCGGCATCCGTGCCGGTGTCGCCGAGATCCTGGCCGGCACCGTGGCATGGGCCGGCAACAAGAACGACCCGACCACGCTGGGTTGGGTGACCATCGGGCTCGCCGTGGTAATCGGCGCGGCCAGCCTGCTGGCGACTCGCACACGGCGACCGCGGGCACAGCTCGGCTCTGCCCTTGCACTCTTCGCCGTCTCCCTGCTCGGCCTCACCACCGCCGGTTTGGCCTGGATCCCGGCGGCAGTTACCGGATTGGTGGCATGTGCACTGGTCGTGCGCGGACCGCGACCAGCCCGCGCCTGGCGGGCCGTGATCAGCGCGCAGTGGGCTCCGGCACTCGTCGCGGTGCTGTCGCTGATCTATCTGGCGTTCGGCATCGTCGTCCGCGACCGAATCGGGCTGCTCGGCATCGCCGGCGCTGGCGTGGCGCTCGCTGCGCTGGCCCTGCGAGGCCGATCCCGCCGGGTGCCCGCCGCCGTGCTGATGCTCGCCATCGGCCTGCCCTACGTGCTCGGACAACCACACGCCATCTGGTCCGCAGGAAGGACACCATGAGGACACTGATTCGTTGGTCCGTCGGCCTGATCGTGCTCATCCACGGCCTCATTCACCTGATGGGCGTGGTGGAGGGCTTCGGCTGGGCCGACGTGTCACAGCTCACCGAGCCGATCAGCACCTCGATGGGTGTCGCCTGGCTGGTCGCTGCGGTCGTGGTGGTCGCAGCCGGTGCGCTGTTGGTTGCCGGAATTCGAGGGTGGTGGGCAGCCGCCGCGGTGGCAGCGGTCGTCTCGCAGGCCGTGATCGTCACGTCATGGAGCGACGCCAAGGCGGGCACCATCGCCAACGTGCTGCTCGTGATCGCCGCGGTCTACGGGTTCCGTGCGCACGGTCCGACCAGCTTCCGAGCCCGGTTCCGGCGTCTCGCCGACGAGACGGTGGGCGCCGTGCAGCCATGGTCCGGACCCGGCACCGCACTGGTGACGGAGGATGATCTCCAACATCTACCGGCGCCGGTGGCAGACTACGTGCGAGCGGTCGGCGCGGTCGGGCGTCCCCACGTCATCGGGTTCCGCGCGGAGATCAGCGGTCGCATCCGCAGTGGCGCCGACCAGTCGTGGATGCCGTGGACCGGCGCCCAGGTCGACACGTTCGGCTCCGCACCCAGTCGGGTGTTCTTCATGGACGCGACGATGAAGGGTCTGCCCACCGATGTCCTGCACGCCTACGTCGGCCCGACGGCGACGATGCAGGTACGACTCGCGTCGCTCGTGCCCATCGTCAATGCCCATGGGCCTGAGATGGACCAGGCCGAGACGGTGACGCTGCTCAACGACCTGTGCGTCCTCGCGCCCGCCGTGCTCGTCGACGCGCCGATCGACTGGACCCAAATCGACCATCACCACGCGCGGGCCACGTTCACCAACGCCGGTCACACGGTGAGCGCGGTGCTCACGTTCAACGACGATCACGAACTCATCGACTTCGTCTCCGACGACCGATTCGCGTCGTCGCCCGACGATCGCTCGTTCACGCCGCAGCGATGGTCGACTCCGATCGCCGACTATCGCAGTTTCGACGGCCGACGGGTCGGTGCATTCGGCCGGGGCCGCTGGCATCCCGCGGACGAACCGAGCTTCGACTACCTCGAGTTCCACGCGGACCACATCAGCTATCTGGAGTCGGGCTCGGTCGATCGCAGCGGCGCGACGCCCTCGGTGGCACCCGATCGGACGAGCGCAGAGGAAGGAGCGCTGCCATGAGGAACCGCGAGGCGCGACAGGGGTTGTTGGGCCAGGCCGGTGGTGTGCTGGCCGACCTGCCGGCGTTCATGACGGCGCCGATCTACCGACGGTGGCACCTGACCTGGGGCACCACCCGCGACGAAGCACTGGCGCCCATGCCCGGCGATGATCGATTCCCGAAGGCGCAGTTCCGGGCGACACGAGCCATCACGATCGCGTCGCCGCCGAGTCTGGTGTGGCCTTGGCTCGTGCAAATCGGTTCTGGCCGAGCCGGGTGGTACAGCCACGACCTGTTCGACAACCTCGGCCACCCGAGCGCGACCACGATCGAACCGGCATGGCAGGACCTCCAGGTCGGGCAGTGGGTGCCGATGTCGCCGAAGGCGCCGCCGACGGAGCGGACCGCTTTCCGTGTCGACTCGTTCGAGGTCGATCGCTGGCTGCTGTGGACGAAGCCCGACTCGGCGTGGTCGTGGCTGCTGGCCCCCACCGGTGACGGCGGCACCCGGCTCGTCAACCGCATTCATGCCGTCTACGACTGGCGACACCCCTCCGACGCCATCCTGGGCGTGGTGCTGATGGAGTTCGGTGACTTCGCCATGAACCGACGGATGATGCGCGGCATCAAGACCCGGGCCGAGTCCCTTGCCCGTGAGGGTGGGGCGCAGCAGACGAATCGGCAGGATGACCACGGTGGATGAATCGGGCAACACACCCGGGGTGAACGACCAACAGGTGGCCGACCAGAAGGTCGCCGACCCGGACACGGCGTCGTCGGGTTCGCCAGCCCGCCGACCGTGGTTGGCCGCCTTCGCGGCCGTCAACGCGTTCGGCGCGTGGGCGGGCGCCGTCGGGCTGATCACGGGTGGCACCGACTTCGGCGAGGTCATCAACGAGCGCCTGCCGTTCGACAGTGTGGTGCTGGCTGGAGTGGCGCTCGCCACCATCGTGGCGGTCCCCCTGACCATGCTCGCCTGGTCGGCCTGGACCGGTGGACCGAGAACCGATGAGCTCGCGCTGGTCGTCGGGCTGCTGCTGATCGGATGGATCATCGGTCAGGTCGCGGTGATCCGTGCTTTCTCCCCGTTCCAGCCCGCGTACCTGGCGGTGGGTGCCGGATTCGTCGCCGCATCACATCGCTCCACGCTGAAAGAAGGTCGCCGCGGTTTGCTCTTCGTCGCCCTCGGGGCGGTGCTTGCCGCCGTGGGGGTCGGACTGTTGCCGCATCCGATCAAGAACGGTGTCAGCGTCATCGCAGCGGTGTCGATCGCCCTGCTGCTGGCGGGCCTCGGTCTGGTCATCGTCGGGGTTGGCTCGGGACTGCGTGGCCGGGGTCGCTGGGGCAAGGTGGCGGGGAGTGCAGGGGCGGTCGTCGCGGTCGTCGTGGCGGTGTCGATCATCGCTCCGGCCGTTGCGGCCACAACCGTGCCGTCCACTGCGGTCACCTCGACACCGGCGACGCGGAAGCTGGCGTACGAGTCGGTCACGCTCACCACCGTCGACGGCGTCGAGCTCGCCGCCTGGTACGTCGACGGCACCAACGGCGCCGGGGTCGTCATGATGCATGGCTCCGGTTCCACCCGATCCGGCGTGCTCGACCAGGCCGCCGCGCTCGCCCGCAGCGGGTACGCGGTCCTGCTCATCGACGCCCGAGGCCACGGCGACAGCCACGGCACCGCGATGGACTTCGGCTGGTACGGCGATCGCGACATCGCCGCGGGCACCGAGTTCCTCGCCTCGCGTGACGCGATCGAGGCCGGTCGGATCGGCGTCGTCGGGTTCTCGATGGGCGGTGAGGAGGCCATCGGCGCCGCGGCCACCGACGAGCGGATCCGAGCCGTGGTCGCCGAAGGAGCAACGGCGCGGCAGGCCGCCGACGAGGCCTGGCTCTCCGACACCTACGGATGGCGTGGCTGGCTGCAGGAGCAACTCGAGAAGGTGCAGTACGGCATCACCGACTACCTCACCGACGCCTCACCGCCGATCTCGTTGCGATCCGCGGTCACACGAGCGTCCGACACGCACTTCCTGCTGATCACCGCGGGGAACGTGGACGACGAGGCCCAAGCGGCGTCCCACATCAAGTCCGGCGCGAGCGATCGGGTGACGGTGTGGAACATCGAGGGAGCAGACCACGCCGGAGGGTTCGATACGCAACCAGACGACTGGCGGGAGCGAGTTGTCGGATTCCTCGACGAGCGTCTGAGGTAACAGGAACGGAGAACGTGATGTCGATGAGGTGCCGTTTGGCGGCAGCGCTGGGAGCGCTTGGGCTGGCCGAAGCCGCACTGATCCGTCTCGGTCGGACGTACGGGTCCATCCAGGACGAGCGAGGCAAGGCGCTCCCCGGGGATCGCATCGTCAGCAAGCCCCAAGTGGCGACCGATCACGCGATCACCATCGATGCCCCACCATCTGCGGTGTGGCCGTGGCTCGTGCAGATGGGCTGGGGGCGGGCAGGCTGGTACACCGCGAGGTGGGTGGACCGGCTGCTGTTCCCGGCCAACGGTCCGAGCGCAGAACGGATCATTCCTGAGCTCCAAGACATCGGCATTGGCACGTTCATCCCTGACGGCCCGCCGCACACCGAGTGCGGCCTCATCGTCGAAGAGATCGAGCGCGAACGGGCCCTGGTGCTGCACTCAAACAGTCATCTGCCCATGAGCTGGCGGGCGCACGCATCACTCGACTGGTCATGGGCCTTCGTTCTGACCCCGCTCGATGACGGCCGGCGCACGCGTTTCCACTTCCGGTCGCGGTGGATGACCAGCCCCTGGTGGCTGACCCTCGGAGGCTGGCTCGGCATCGTCCCCGCCGACTTCTTGATGTCGAGGGACATGCTCCGGGGCGTCAAGATGCGGGCTGAGCGTGGGTCGCCCGGTCTTTGACCCAACTTCGCGCCGTGCGGCCAGCACCGCTTCCTGGTTGCCGTCAACGCACCGGGGCCCGATCGTCCCATCCGCGACGTGGACGAAGTCCGACCCCTGCCGCACGGAACCGCGACCACACAGTTGTCGAACCGATGCTGAAGTGATCGCCGACCGAGGCGAACGAAGCGCCGCCCCGATACAGATCCACCGCGACTCGTGGTTGTCGCTCGACCAGCCTCTCGTCTCCGACCGCCTGAGAAGCCCGGCAGAGGCGACCTGGTGGAGCACCGTGGACTTGCTGACTCGGAACCTGGACGCCAGGTCCAGGACCTTCTCGCTGCTGCCGTGGTCGACGAGGAGATCGTCGATCTCGTTCGAGGTGAGGCGTCGTGCCCGCGGCCGAAGTCGGTGGACTGGAACTGCGGCTGGCGGGCCCAGGTCATCGAGCTCGTCCGGATTGTCGCTCGTCAACCCGCGAAGTCGCTTGACTGAATGCTGAACATCATTCTATTCTCCTAATAATGTTAGAAACACCTAAACGTGATAGGCGAGCGGAGCGTAAGGAGGGCACGAGAGCGGAGATCCTCGACGCCGCGTGGGCGCAGGTGCGTGCCGACGGGCTTGGTGCGCTGTCGTTGCGAGACCTGGCGCGGACGGTGGGGATGCAGGCCCCTTCGCTCTACAGCTACTTCGACTCGAAGCATGCGATCTATGACGCGATGTATGCGCAGGGTGCGCGTAAGTTCGTCGAGGCCGAGCCATCGGACGAGCTTGGCGAACCGCTGGAGGGTCTGAAGCAGCTGGTTCGCTTCTTCGTCGAGTTCTGCGCGGCCGACGCGGCGCGCTACCTGCTGCTGTTCCAGCGGACGATTCCCGGCTTCGAGCCGTCGGCGGAGTCGTTCGCGATCTCCGAGGGCAGCCTCGAACGGATCGGAGAACGGATGGCGGCGTGCGGGATCACCGACCCCGCAGCGGTCGACCTGTTCACCGCAATCGGCACGGGGCTCGCGGATCAACAGCTCTCCAACGACCCTGGTGGGGACCGCTGGATTCGCTTGATCGACGATGCCGTCGAGATGTTCTACGACCACATGATGAAGAAGCGGTAGCAACAGCCACGAGGAGGCACAAACCATGATGACTGCACGACCAGTCGACACCATCCAACCGATCACCCGTTCCGACACCGAGCGACTGGCGCGCACCGAGTACGAGCGCATGGCCTCACAGTTGCGGTCGCTGGCACCTGACGAGTGGAGCAGAACGACCGACTGTCCGCTCTGGGACGTGCGAGCTGTTGCGGGACACAGCCTCGGCATGATGGCGACCTTCGTCGGCTTCCGTCGGCTGTTCCGGGCGATGGGCGCAGCGACGAAGACGTCGAAGCGTGAGGGCGGCCCGATGATCGACGCGTTGACAGCCAAGCAGGTCGCCGACCACGCTGACTTGTCGATCGACGAGCTGATCGCCCGCGTCGACGAGATCGGCCCGCGCGCCGCCCACTGGCGGGCCAAGGCGCCGGGGCTCTTCCGAAAGATGCCGATGAAGGAGGAAGTCGGCGGCACCACCGAGACGTGGCGCATGGAGTACCTGCTCGACACGATCCTGACGCGCGACCCGTGGATGCACCGCATCGACATCGCCAACGCGACCGGTCGCCAGCTCGAGCTCAACGCGGAGCATGACGGTCGCATCGTCGCCGATGTCGTCGCCGAGCTGGCCCGTCGCCATGGTCAGCCCTTCACGCTCATTCTCACCGGCCCCGCCGGCGGCGAGTTCGTGGCCGGCAACGGCGGCCGCGAACCCGTCACCATCGACGCGATCGAGATGTGTCGCACGCTTTCGGGTCGCCCTCCGGCCGACGCGCGGCCTCGCACCGGTCTGCTCGCCACGGAGGTGCCGTTCTGATGGGCATGCATGCGAGGGTGACCGAGATCGCCGCCGGCATCCACCAGCTGACGACGGTGATCCCCGAGGCCCCTGTGGCCTTCAACCAGTACCTCATCGTGGCAACCGAACCGCTGCTGTTCCACACCGGGATGCGCGGTCTGTTCCCGCTCGTGTCGGCCGGTGTGTCCACCGTGCTGCCTGCCGACACCGTGCGGTGGCTGAGCTTCGGTCACGTCGAAGCAGACGAGTCAGGCTCGATGAACGAATGGTTGGCACTCGCGCCGCATGCCACCGTCGCCCAGGGTTTCATCGGGTGCATGGTGTCGATCGGTGATCTCGCGGACCGCCCGCCACGGGCGCTCGGCGACGGCGAGACGCTCGACCTCGGCGGGCACCTCGTGCAGTGGTTCGACACCCCGCACGTGCCGCACGCGTGGGAAGCCGGCGTGCTCTACGACATCACCACCAAGACGCTGTTCTGCGGTGATCTGTTCACATGGAACGGTCCCTACGCCGCTGCCACGGACGACGACATCGTGGGGCCTGCCGTGCAGGCCGAGGACGACATGCCCGGATCGCTGTCGCTGCACCCGTCGAGTGGTGCGACCTGCCGTCGCTTGGCCGAACTCGAGATCGACACGCTCGCCCCGATGCACGCCCCGGCCTACACGGGCGACTGCCGCGCCGCGCTGATGGACCTCGCTGCCGACTTCGACCGCCGTATCGCGATGCTCTGAACGACGAACGCTTCAGAGAACGCCGAGGCGATGGAGGGCTCGCTGGTGCCCGTCGACTGGACGATCGAGCATGACGAACCAACGAACGAGGCGTGCGGCGCCTTCCTCGGGGTGGAGGATGGGGTCATGGTTCCCGAGTTCGGCAACCCCGGACAACCCTTGGTGTGCCTCCTCCGTGACGCCGAGGTGATCGAGGAGGAACCAACGTCGTTCTTCCCGGATCCGCCCGTTTCGTGACCTCGTAGTGCTGGCCCGGCGCGTGCTCGGATCTGGCGGAAGCTGGTCGTGCTCCCCGAGCCCGTTGAGCCGTACGCTGCGACCGTGGCGGTCAACCGCAGTCGTCGCGCTCGCAGCGCCCGAAAGCGCAAGCGCCGGATGGACCGGGTCGAGCACGATCTGAGCGACGAGCAGTGGGCGGCGGCCCGGTTCCCGGATGTCGTCGCACCCTGAGGGCGGGGGGCGGCAGCTGGCGACCACGGTGATCGATCGGGGCTCCTCAGCGCCGCGCTTCGATGGATCGTGCGTGTGCGGTGACCTCCGCCGCCGTCGCCGCGTCTAGGCGGTTGCCGTCCTCCGGGGACAGCACCTCGGTGACCGTGTAGACGCCGACGCTGCCGCAGACGACCTCAAGCGCCCGGGTCCCGTCGTCGGCCTCCCAGAGGGTCCAGTCCCACGGTCGTTCCCGGGTCATCCGCCATCGCCGCTGGTCGTCGATGCCGGGTGGCCGGCACAGCTGTGGCGCCTCGTCCGCCATGACCCGCAGCAGCGCATCGAGCTCGGCGGGCTCCCAGGCGCGCATGCCTGCGGCGGTGCGCACCGGGGCCTCAGCGGCATCGGGCCACGGGCGCAGGGCGCCGGCCGCGGCGAGGCGGTGCCAGTGGCTCGGGAGCCGGACGAGCACCCCCGTGTCGTCGGTGGTCAGCCACCGGGGTGCTCGATGCACGATCTGGTCGCCCCAGCGGTCGGCGACGAGGAAGAGCACCTCGCCCCGGGTCATCCCGCCTGGCGGGTGCTCGATCCACCCGTCGACGGCCGCGAGCGCGGTGGCGTGATCGGCAAGATCGGGGCGGGCGTGACGGCACACGACCACGACCACCTCGGCGCGCAGGGTGGGCCGGCTGGCGGCGGGGAAGCCCTCTGGAGGTTCGTTGAGCGCGGTCGCCTCCGCCGTGCCCAGCCACTCCACCAGCTGGGGGAGGTCGAGGTCGTCGCCCACGACGTCCAGCGCGAGCGCCGCGGCCGTGGCGATGTGACGCTCGGGGTTGAGTACCAGCGCCGTGAGCCCTCGACCGAGCGCAGCTCGTCCGGCTGGATCGAGCTCGCCGACCAGGACCTTGACGTCATCGAGCGCATCGACCGCGTAGCGAGGATCGGCGTACGGGCCCGATCTTCCGTCCAGCAGGTCGCGTAGATAGACGGGGTCGGGAAACGCTGCGGCCACGGTCGCCCAGCCAAGCAGACCGGCGGCGGCGTCGCCTCGCCGGGTTCGGTCTGGTGCGGTTCCCCTCCGTCGCCGTTCGGCGACACCACATCCGTTCCGGCGCCTGACCAGTAGATCAGGCGCCAGTTCGGGGACCGAGCGGGGCTGGAGTCCTCGGGCGACCGTGTCGCTGATCACTGGACGGGGGTGGCCTCGCCGATCAGGGGCGTTTCGGGCTCCGGCGCGCCGCCGCCGGCGCGGGCGACCTGGACGAGGCCGACGCCGCTGAGGACGAGCAGGCCGCCGAGGAGCTGGACACCGCTGAGGGTCTCTTCGAGCCAGAGCCACGCGACGGTGGCCGCCACGACCGGCTCGATCATCGAGACGATGCCGGTCGTCGTGGCCGAGAGGTGCCGGAGACCGAAGACCTCGAGGGCGTAGGGCGCGAGCGTGCCCAGGAGGATGACCCAGAGCACACCGAGCCAGACCGGGATCGTGTGGGCGGCGAGTCGGCCCAGCATCGAGGTGGATTCGGTCAGCACGCCCGGATCGAAGTCCCACCACGGCTGGACGAACGCCCAGAACACCGACGAGATGGCGAACATCCAGAAGCTCAGGACGAGGGGGTCCCTGGTCTCGAGCATGTGCTTGCCGAGCAGGTGGAACGTGGCGAGGAAGGCGGCGGCGCCGAGGGCGGCCAGGACGCCGACGACGTCGAGGCCGACGTCGGTCCAGACCTGGGACACCAGGGCGAGACCGAGCAGGGCCAGCCCGAGGGCCCACCACACCTGGCGGGCGATGCGGTGGCGGAGCACGACGACCGAGAAGACCGCCACCATCAGCGGAGCGGTGAACTCGAGCAGCAGGGCGATCGCCGCCGGCAGGCGATCGAGGGCGACGAAGTACAGCCACTGGAGGAGCGCTGCGCCGCTGAGGCCGAGCACGATCAGCTTCGGGATCTCGGCTTTCGGGATGCGCAACGACGTCGGCCGGACCGTCTTCAGCACGAGCAGCAGGCCGATGGCGGCGCCCGTGCAGCGCAGGGCCGTCAGGCGGGCCGGATCGAGGCCGCTCGAGAGGACGACCTTGGACACGCTGGCGTTGATCCCGAACAGGGCCGCGCCGGCCAGCACCAGCACGTAGCCGCGCCGATGGCGCGCCGGGGCGAGGGTGGGGGAGGCGATGAGGTGACGCTACGGCGACGGCGTCACGCCGAGGCTCAACCCGAGGTGATCACATCTCGCACCGATGGTGGGGCGAGCGGCCACCACACGAGACGGGCCGCCCACTTGACGAGCAGGTCCACCTTCGTCTCGGGTCATCGGCGTACCAGCACGAGAGGGTTCTCCTGGGCGGCTTCGACCGCCGGGTGCTACCGGTCGATCGAGACGACGGCGCGCAGCTCGAGTGACATGCGGACCACCCGTCGGCGGGCGGCCTGGGACGCCGCTCCCCACGCGTCGGCACGCTGGCCGCACACGGCGTTCGGGTCACGGCGGGCCTCGTCGGCCACGGCGACCATGGCCGCGACGGCAGCGCTCAGTGCGGGGGACGTCTCCTCGGGGAGCGCCGGCGGGTTCGCAGCGAGCGCCTCGGTGAGGGCGGCCACGTCACCGGCGGCCACCGCCGCCTCGGCGTCCTCCAGTGACCGGTAGCACCACTCGGCGGCGTCCTCGCCGGGCAGGGCGCAGGCTCCGTGCGGCGTGCTCAGCGTGTTGAACACGTAGGCGCTGTGGTGGCCCATGTCGGAGCGGAGGTACCAGCGCTGGCCCGCGTCGTGGAGGAACAGCCAGATGTCGTTGATGGTCATGTCCTCCTCGCGCTCGAGGAAGGAGTTGGTGGGGAGCCCGTAGCGGAGCTGGTGGCTGCGCCGGTCGATGCTGCGCCCGTCCGCCAGCGCCAGGGGCTGAGTGATCTGCTGGAGCGGGATCCAGAAGTTGACGAGCATCAGCCCGGCCTCGTGGTTCTCGCCGTCGGGCGAGTCGTGACGGAACAGCGAGGGCGCCCGGCCGTCCATCACCTGCCCGAGCGGCGTGCCGAAGATGTCCTGGTCGGCGTGGACCGAGGTGGCCGCGCCATGCTGGTTCATCCCGACCGACCGCGGCCCCACCACGGACAACCCGTTCGGTCCTGACATGCGCATCAGGAAGCCCTCTTCGGCGAGGTGCAGCACCGTGAGGTCCCGGCCGTTCGAGCTCCGCAGGACGGCGCCCTCCAGCAGGGACCGGATGGTGGTGGCCTCGTCATCGGTGATGCGGCCGGCCTCGCGCACGCCGGCGAGCGCCGTTTGGAGTTCGTCGAGGCCGGACAGGTCGACGGTGTCGAACCCGCCGTCGAGCAGGTCGGGCTGCACGACGTCGTCCCGGCACCCGTCGGTCGCGACGCAGACGTGGTGCTCGATGCTGCCGTGGTCGTACGGCGCCGACGACCGCGGGCCGGCGCGGAGCAGGCCGGGGTGCTCGTCGTCGGGGATGGCCAGAGACGGAGGCAGGAAACCCAGCGTCACCTCGACCGTCGCGTTGGCTGCCATGGTGCCGGCGAGCTTACGGCCTGGCCGCCGCCGGGGCCGCGAGCTCCCAGATGGGGACCACCCGGGCCGGATCGCACTCCTCGTCGACGATCCACCGGCACATGCGCCGGATCGGCTCGATGGCGTCCTGGGGCATGGCCACCGTGACGTTTCAGGCGTAGCCGAGCGACGTGAGGCGCTGGGCGGCGAACAGGGGCAGGATGTCGCGCGGCTCGGCTTTGAGCGACTCGGGGTAGATCCCGATCGTCTGCGTGTAGGCGTTGACCGCGGCGGTGACCTTCTCGATGCCGTCGACGGGGACGACGTTGGCGACCCGGCACGACAGCAGGGCGCTGTAGCCCACCGGCTCGTCGAGCTGGGAGACGATGACCGCTCCTTCGTTCTGCTCGCCGCCGTAGACCCGGTACCAGTCGTCCTCGAGTCGGGCGGTGTCGAGGTGGTCCTTCAGCTCGTGGTTCACGTAGGTCGGCGGCGCGCTGACGTACGGCGGTAGCGCCACGATCTTCTCGATGTGCTCGGGGCGGTAGAGCGCCGGCTCGACGACCTCGTCTCCGCCCTTCCAGTAGGCCACGACCAGGTGGCGGGTCACCGGATGGTCGGGGGCGATGTCGGCCAGGGTGCGGGCGATCGCCATCGCGGTGAGGGGGGTCGTTCGACGGCGCCTTGATGATGGCGTCGCTGCGGGTGATGACGCTGCGCAGGATGGTGAGCGCAGAGACGATCCCGCCGTTGCCTGCCGGGATGTGCAGCGTTCGAGCGCCGAAGGCCCGTACCCGCAGGTCGCGCCCGTCGGGCATGCGGCGAGGGACCCAGCCCTCGAGGTGGTCGATCCCGACGCTGGTCTCGGCCAGCTCGACCACGGCGGCGTCCGGGGCGAGCGCGTCGGTGGAGGCCGACCGGCGCCATGGGTGATCCTGCCGATGCGGGCCGAGGCGGAGCGGTACGCCGCCTCGGCGGCTGAATCGGTCCGAGCAGCGGGTCTCGCAGCTCGGTGTAGACTAGCGGTATGACAGGACGCTCTACGACAATTCGTGTGAGCACTGAGCAGCGCGAACGACTCCGGCGGCTCGCCGAGGATCGCAGCGCAACCATGGCGGACACCCTCGACGCCGCGTTGGAGTCACTGCGCCGCGAGCGCTTCTTCGAGGGGATGGCGGCGGCAGAAGTGCGGCTCCGCGCCGACCCAGATGCCTGGGCGACCTACGCACGCGAGCGCGACGTCTGGTTGAACGCCGACCTCGCCGCGTCGTGAACTTCGGGGACATCGTCACCGTCGACTTCGGTACGCCGATCGGATCGGAAGCCGGCTTCACCCGTCCAGCGGTCATCACCACGGCTGATGCGTTCCTGCGGTTCCGACCCCCGACGGTGTTCGTGGTCCCCCTCACCTCCACGCCGCGGACCTTCCCGAGCCACGTTCCCGTCGATCCCGATGGGGCAAACGAACTCACGGAGAGGAGCTGCGCCCTGGTGGAGCAGATGCGGGCCGTGGCGGCCGCACGCTGCACGCCGACGCGCGGCAACGTGGGGCTGATCGTGTCGCACCAGATCCTCGACGTCCTCGCGATGATCACGGGCATGCCCTGATCCGGCGGTCAGGCTCAAGCCGTGAGGCCCGTCGCGCCCGTCCAGCAGCGCTCGGTCGTAGCGCTGGAACCTGACGGGGTAGCCGTTCATGAGTACGTCGAACACCATCGTCGTCGAAGACACAGGAGAAGAGCTCGTCGACGCGGTCGGGGTCAGTGAGCACGGCGTCGATCACCGCGCTGTTTCGGAGTTCGCGCTTGGGCCCGCCCGCCAGCGCGTGCCTGAACGACCCCGGGCGTGGCATCGCCGATCTCGAGCTCACGTGCACCTCGGCTCGCCGGTCTCGGGCGTGGACTGGCGAGGGAAGTGTCCGTCGAGGAACTCGACGGTACGTCGCCACGCGAGGCTTGATGCCGCTGAGTCGTAGACGTCGGGGCGGTCCCACTCGAAGAACCAGTGGCCGGTGCCGGCGTACCGGTACAGCTCGACCGATCGTCCCGCCGAGCGAAGCTGGCGTTCCTGGCGGGCGACGCCGGCTTCGGTGACGAAGGGGTCGGTCTCGGCGAGGTGGAACTGAAACGCGGAGCAACTGGCGGTGAAGTCGCCGCCGCGGGTGGCGTAGAAGACCGATGTCGCGGTGATCGGTGGAATCTCGGGGCGTGACTGCTTCGCGAGCCACAGGGCCCAGTGCCCTCCCATGGAGAAGCCGACCTGACCGACCGGTGCGACATCGAATTCAGACCGCGTTCGGTCGATTCCGCCCACGATCTGGCGCCAGGTCGGCGTCGATCGTTTCTTGGCACGCAAGGTGGCTGCTTCCTCGGCGGTTGTTGCCGTCTCGCCCCCGTACAGGTCGGGAGCGACGGCGACATAGCCGAGGTCGGCGAGATCGTCGCAGACCCTGGCGATGACCGGCGTGAGACCCCACCACGCGTGCAGCACTGCGATCACGGCTCTCGGTGGCCCCTCGGGCGCCGCCAGGTAGCCGGACTTGGTCCCGGTCACGGTGCGGTCGTGGTGGAGACGGGCGGGTATGCGCCTGCTCGGCGTGCTCGGCTCATGGGTGGCGCCCGAGGAACCCCGCCAGCCGGTCGATCGCCAGGGCATCCGGTGGAACGGCGACGACCGGTCCGAACATCCCTGGCATCCTGATCGTCTCGTCGTCGTAGCTGCGCGCCAGATCGAGCGTGGCCGCGGCCACTTCGTCGCCGAACGTCGGGTGCTGCCCGGTCGCATGCGCGAGATCCCAGCCATGGGCGACCTGCTCGATCACCATGAACCCGACGAGCATCGCCCCGGGGGTCTCGCCCCAGGGCATGGCGTACGCACTTCCGAGCGTCCCCGGAGCGGCCCACACCTCGAGGAGTCGCTCGCATGAGGCCAGGTACACGGTCGGGGCCTCACGGTGTCCGACCGTCGAGACCTGGGAGCCGTCGGCTGCGGCGGCCTCGCTCCGGCCGACACTCGGGACAGCCGCGAACTGGTCGAGCCCGACGACGAGGTGCTGCACCAACGCGGCAACATCCATGCCCGCACACGGCGTCGATAGGTGCCATTGCCTCGGGGTGATGCGCTCGATGAGGCGATGGGTCGTGGGCACCGCCGCCGACCACAACGGGGGCCGGATCGTGTGCAAGGGCACGCCCGCCGGTCTCGTCCCCGCCCGCGGCAGCCTCACCGGCGAGCACCTCGCGGCCGACGTCGGCACCTGACCGCGGCCCTCGCGGTAGCCTCTCGCCGCCCTCTGGTGAACGCTGTTGAGTTCAGAAGGCCGGTTCGTGCCGCAGCGAGACGTCGGGGAAGGTGAGGGCGCCGATGCCAGTCCGCCGTTCGATGGAGAGGCCCCGCGCAGGTGCCTGCGCGATCGTCGCCTTGGTCGTCCTGTTGGGTGCGTGCGGGCAGAACGACGATGACGCTGCGCCGGTCTCGTCGACGAGTTCGACACCGTCCAACTCGGCATCGGCCGGCCCGGATGACGCCGCTGCGCTGCTTCCCACACCGGTGCAAGAGCTCGAGATCAACGCGACCGAGTACACGTTCGACATCAGCCCTGATCCCTCCGGCGGGCTGAAGCCAGGCTGGACGCTGCTGAATTTCCACAATGTCGGTGTCGAGGCCCATCAGGTCATGTTCGCCCGCCTCAAGGACGGGGTGGACATGTCAGAGCTCGCCGCGGCGGGAGCCGGCGATTCCTCTGGCTCCGGTGCCATCGCGTTCGTCGACATGATCGGCGGGGTCAGCTACATCGGGCCCGATCACGACACCACCGCGCTGGTCAACCTGACCGAGGGCACCGTGATGGCGATGTGCTACGTGCCGGACGCCAACGGCGTCGCCCACGCCCTCATGGGCATGACGGCGCTCCTGACCGTGGCGGCGCCGTCCGACGAAACGGTGCCGGCCGGGCCCGACCCCAGCGGTGAGGAGGTGGTCGGAACCATCGAGCTTGCCGCGGGCGGGTATCAGGTGCCCGCCGACCTGCGGAGCGGCTGGTACCACGTCGAGAACACCGATGCGGCTCTGCACGAGCTCGCCTTGCTGCGTCTCGGCCAAGCGGTCGACGATGACCAGTTGGGTGTGCTCGTGGAGGATCTGGCGGCCAACAGGACCCCGCAGGTGGACCTGGAAGCAGTCGGCGGCATGGGTGCCATCTCCGCCGGGTTCGACGGCTACCTCCACCTCGATCTCGCCCCTGGCGACTATCTCGGCGTGGACTTCATGCCCGACCCCGGAGAACCTCGCCCACACCTGCTCGACGGCTACTACACCGCCTTCAGCGTCTAGCCGGGTACCCGAGGAGCCGGCCCGGAAACCGAGCAGGACGACCGAGGTGGGCGATGGCGACGGCCCGGAGGGGTCTTCCGGATCCCGCCCGAGTACGTTCGTGCGGGTGTCTGGTCCCCCTTCGAGCGCCGGTTCCCGACGCGTCGCCGGCCGCGGGGCGGTTGCCGTCGGTGCCCTCGGGGTGGTCTTCGGCGACATCGGCACCAGCCCGCTCTACGCCTTCCGTGAGGCCTTCGAGCACCACGAGCTAGCGGTGAACGAGGCGAATGCGCTGGGGGTGGCCTCGATCGCCTTCTGGGCGCTCATCATCATCATCTCGGTCAAGTACCTGGCCCTGGTCATGCGCGCCGACAACCACGGTGAGGGAGGCATCCTCGCCCTGACCGCGCTGGTGCTACCGAAGTCCACCCGGGGCCGTCGGACGGCCGGCTTGGTGCTGTTGGGCGTTTTCGGCACTGCGTTGCTCTACGGCGACGGGCTGATCACCCCGGCGATCTCGGTGCTCAGCGCGGTCGAGGGCTTCGAGGTGGCATCGTCGGCGTTCGAGGCGTGGGTCATCCCCCTGGCCTGCATCATCCTGGTCGGCCTCTTCCTGGTGCAGCGCCACGGCACCGAAGCAGTGGGCCGCATCTTCGGCCCGGTCATGGTGGTGTGGTTCACGACGCTCGGCCTGCTGGGACTGAACCAGATCGTCCAACACCCCGGCGTCCTCGAGGCGATCAACCCGATCTTCATCGTCGACCTGTTCCAGTCCGAGCCCCGCAAGGCGTTCCTGGCGCTGGGCAGCATCTTCCTGGTGGTCACCGGCGGCGAGGCGCTCTACGCCGACATGGGTCACTTCGGCCGCCGCCCCATCACGAGGGTCTGGTACGGCATCGTGCTCCCCGGCCTCGTCCTCAACTACTTCGGCCAGGCCGCGCTGCTGATCAACAACCCTTCGGCCATCGAGAGCCCGTTCTACCGATTGGCCCCCGGGTGGGGCGTCACCCCGCTGGCGGTGCTGGCCACCATGGCGACGGTCATCGCCTCGCAGGCGCTGATCTCGGGCGCCTTCTCCCTCACCGTGCAGGCGATCCAGCTGGACTACCTCCCCCGTCTCAAGGTGTTGCACACCTCGGCCCACCATCGCGGCCAGGTGTACGTGCCGCTGGTCAACTGGGCGCTGATGATCGGGTCGGTCGGCCTGGTGCTCGGGTTCCGCACCTCGAGCAACCTGGCTGCTGCGTACGGCATCGCCGTCACGGCCACGATGGCGATCACCAGCGTCTTGTTCTTCGTGGTCGTCCGGACCCGTTGGCACTGGTCGAGGGCCAGGGCGATCGCCGTCGTGATCCCGTTGCTGGTCGTCGACAGCGCCTTCCTCGCCGCCAACATCCCGAAGATCCCCGACGGTGGCTGGTTCCCACTCCTGGTCGGCGTGATCCTGCTCGTCCAGATGGCGACCTGGCGCAGGGGCCGCCAGTTGGTCGCCGCTCGAATGCAACGGGCCGAGCGGAGCGTCGTCGAGGTCGTGGACGAGCACGCCGACGTTGCCGTGGTGCCGGGCACCGCCGTGTTCATGTTCCGCGATGCCGGCCAGGCACCCCCGGCGCTGATCAACAACCTCACCCACAACCACATTCGGCACGAGACCACGTTCCTCGTCGCCATCGACGTCGGGGACGCGCCTTTCGTCGACGACGCCGACCGGGTGTCGTCCGAGGTGCTCCGGCCGGGGTTGTACCAGGTGATCCTGCGCTTCGGGTACCTCGACGAGCTCGACGTGCCCGCTCGGCTGGCCGAGGTCGAGGTCGACGGCGCGCCCGTCGACCTTGTCGATGCGACGTACTTCGTCGGCCGTGAGACCGTGGTGCAGGGCGATCTCGAGGGCATGCATCCCGCGCTGGAGCACCTGTACGCGTTGTTGCACCGCAATGCCGACACCGCCACCCGGTTCTTCAACCTTCCCAGCGATCGCGTCTTCGAGGTCGGGGCCCGCGTCGAGATCTGAGGACGGCCCCGACCGCCGAGGCGGGGCGGCGGTTCGCAACTGGCTGCCCTGAGCCGGCTGGACGTGATCTCGGCGGTGGATCAGGCCGGCGGGACCAGGGAGCCTCCGCTGACCACGGGGAACTGACGGGCCAGATCGGCCTGCGCGACCGGTACCCCTGCTGCGCCGGCCCCTTGGTAAGGACTAGTCCTTGACTTCGTAAGGAGATATCCTTAGACTGCCTCAATGCAGGACGCCACCATGCGCATGATCGACGCCGCCGAACGCCTCGCCGCCGAGCGTGGCCTCGCGGCGCTGACCGTCCAAGGCGTCCAAGAGGCGGCCGGCCAACGGAACAAGTCCGCCGTGCACTACCACTTCGGTGGCCGCCAGGGGCTGGTCAACGCGTTGGTCGCAGCCCGCATGGAGCCGGCGAACCGGCGACGCACGTCGATGCTCCTCGCTCTCGGCGCGGATCCCTCGACCCGCGAGTTGGTCGAGGCCCTCGTCGTGCCGCTCATCGAATCGGTGCTCGGGCGCCGGCCCAGCTACTGGGCCCGGTTCCTCGTGCAGGCCATCGGTGACCCGACCGCCGGTCTGGCCGCACTCGACGCGGTCGACGACGAACCGATCCAGATCGCGCAGTCGCGCCTCGCCGCGCGCCTCGTCCACCTTCCCGAGGGCAGTCGCACCCTCCGGGTCCAGTCAGCCTTCGCGTATGCAGGCGTTGTGCTCGCCGCCTTCGAGGCGGGTGCACTCCCTGCCGAGCTCACGGGCGACGTGCTGACCATCGAGATCGTCGACGCGTGCTGCGGCCTCGTTGACACACCCACGTCCAACGGGCTCGTGGTGAGCCCATCCAGGAAGGATCGACCATGACGACAACGAGCATGACCGTGACCGCACACCCCGGCGCCGGGGTGGAGATCCGCGGTCTCGACCTCCGCACCGCCGACGACGCCGCCTTCGGCGAGGTCCACGACCTGTTCGCCCACCACGGGCTGGTGTTCCTCCGCGACCAGAAGCTTTCCGAGACCGATCACATCCGCCTGGCCGAGCGGCTGGGCACCATCAACGTGAACCGCTTCTTCATCAAGCACTCCGAGCACCCCGAGATCGCGATGGTCACCAAGGAGCCCGACCAGCGACTCAATGTCGGAGGCTTCTGGCACACCGACCACAGCTACGACACCGAACCTGCCCTCGGTTCCGTCCTGGTCGCCAGAGAACTGCCCACGAGCGGAGGCGACACCCGGTTCCTCAGCACGTACGACGCCTTCGAGGCCCTCCCCCCCAAGCTCCAGGACCGTCTCCGGGGCATGCGGGCCGTCCACTCGGCCAAGCAGGCCTTCGGCACCACCGCCTCCCGGATCCGGCAGTGGATCGACCCACAGTCTCGATCCGAGAACACCGACCTCGCGGACGAGCTCGGCACGGTCACCCACCCGGTGGTGATCCGCCATCCGCTCTCGGGCCGCGAGGCGCTGTTCATCAATCCGAGCTTCACGGTCCGCTTCGAAGGCAGGTCGATGCTGAGGTCGGCTCCCCTTCTCCTCGAGATCTACACCCGGGTTCTGCGCTCCACCGGCATAGCCACCTTCCGGTGGGAGCCCGGGTCGGTCGCGATCTGGGACAACCGCGCCACCTGGCACAACGCGAAGAACGACTACCGGGGCCAGCGCCGCGAGATGCATCGGATCACCCTCGACGGCTGCCCCCTCGGGGGCGGCGGGTGACGAAGACCGGGATCGTGAGCCAGGCAGACGCACCTCGCGTGCACCTCGAGACGACGCAGCAATGGCGCGAGTGGCTCTTGGACCACCACCAGGCGGACACGGGCGTCTGGCTGGTGACGTGGCGCACACCCACCGGCCGGCCGGCCCCGCCCTATGAGGAGCAGATAACCGAGGCGTTGCGGGTCGGCTGGGTGGACAGCACGGCGAAGAGGCTCGACGACGAGCGCACCATGCTCTACTTCGCCCGCCGCCGTCCTGGCAGCCCGTGGGCCCGAACCAACAAGGAGCGGATCGCCCGGCTAGAGGCTGCCAAGCGTCTGTTGCCGGCCGGCCAGGCGACCGTCGACCGCGCTCGCGCCGACGGCTCGTGGACGTTGCTCGACGCTGTCGAGGACCTGGTCGTGCCGGACGACCTGGCCGCAGCGCTCGACCGTCATGACGGCGCGCGTGCGCACTGGGATCGATTCACCCCCTCGGCCCGCAAACAGATCCTCTGGTGGATCGTGCAGGCCAAGCGACCGACCACCCGTGCCGCGCGGGTCGAGGAGAGTGCCCGTCGGGCATTGCTCGGCGAGCGGGCGCGATAGGCGACCTCGTGGCAGTCACCGGTCTCGTCGCACGCCCGACGATCGGTGGGGTGGGTCGATTGCGCAGACGCGCAATCGGTGATGGAGCGCGTCGCCGGCGCGACGAACGCCGAGCTGCGGGTCTACGCGGGCGCGGGCCATTTCCTTCCCCACGAACGCACGGTCGAGCTCGCTACCGACATCACCTCCTTGGCGGCGCTTGCGCGTCGTTGAATCAACGGCGCCCGGGGTTCCACTCAGCGGTGTGACGATCCCGCAACTCGCCGGCGACCTCGGGCAACCGCGGATCAGGCCGTTCTCAGAAGCTGTTCCCGCAGCTCGGGCCGCGTGCTGTCCATCCGCCGCGCGGCCGGTGCCCGCCACGGAATGCGGGCGCGCCTCGGAGCGTTCACGTCGACATGGGCTACCGAGACGCTCCCGAGGGCTGGTGGCAGGCCTTCGTCCTGGCCGATCCTCCGAGGACGGCCAAGGTCGCGGTGGTGCGGGCCGATGGCAGCCCCCACGTGGCGCCCGTCTGGGTCGACCTGGACGGCGACGACATCATCTTCATGACGTCCGCCGACACGTTGAAGGGCAAGGCCATCCGGCGCGACCCACGCATCTCGCTGTGCTTCGACGACGAGCGCCCGCCCTTCGCGTTCGTCACCATCCGGGGCACCGCGACGACGACCAGCGATCCTGAACAGTTGCTGCACTGGGGAACGCGGATCGGTGGGCGTTACATGGGGGCCGATCAGGCCGAGGCCTACGGGCGCCGGAACGCCGTGCCGCCCGAGATGGTGGTGCGAGTCGCTGTCGACAAGGTCGTGGCGAAGGTGGACGTGGCTGACTTCTGACCCGCCAGGATCCTCTTTCCCGCCGGTCGATCCTGGTCTGCCGGTCGGTCAGGCCTGGCGGGCGACGAAGACGGGGATCCGGCGCTCGGTAGCGTCCTGGTACACCTGGTAATCGGGGTACGCGGCCACGCAGCGGTCCCACCATGCCGCCCGTTCGTCGCCGTCGACCTGCCGCACGACCACATCGAAGGGCTGGGCACCGTCCTGGATCGTCACCGCAGCGGGGTCGGCCTTCAGGTTGGAAACCCAGAACGGGTCGGTCGGCGCGCCGCCCTGCGAGCCCACCAGTGCGTACTCACCATCGTGTTCGACCCGCATCAGCGGCGTCTTGCGCACCTTGCCGGTCTTGTGGCCCCGGTTCGACATGACGATGATCGCCAGCCCGGTGTCGGCGAAGGTGTTGGCCCGTTCGCCGCCCGACGCCTCGTACTCCGCCACCTGGTCACGGACCCAGTCCCACGAGCTGGGCTCGTACTCACCCTCGAGTGTCATGCCCGCACCGTACCGCCCCGGCCGGCCACCGGCCGCTCAGGCCGTGGCCAGCTTCTGGGCCACACGGAGGCGCTTCTCGAGCTGGCCGACAGTGGCCTCGGAGATACGGCCCACCCCTGACTGGCGGTTGAGCTCGGCGTTCACCTGGGCGTGGGTCTGGCCGCTGCGGCGCACCAGCAGCGCCACCAGCTCGGCGTTCTTCTCGCGCAGCCGCTTCTTCTCCTCGCTGCGGGTCTTTTCGTCGCCCAGGGCGTCGCGGGCCCGGTCGAGGAAGCTGCGGTCACCGGTCAGTGGAGGCGGCGGGGCGAGGTCGAGCACCAGGGTGGGGTCGTCGTGGTCGCGGTCGTGGTCGTCGTCCACGTCGTCGGCGCTCTCGAACGGCACGTGGGTCTGGTGGTCGGTGGCCACCGCCGACAGCGCGGCGAACAGCGACATCTGCTCCTCGGTCCCCGTGTCGAGCGCCGTGGGGTCGCGCTCGACACGCTCCTGGGCTCGTTTGCGCAGGCTGTGGCGGCGCTGGTCGGCGATCTGGAAGGCCCGGGAACGCAGCCGCGGGTCGTCGGGGATGAAAAGGTATGCCTTCTGGTCCCGCACGCCGGGGGTCCAGCGCACGAAACGGCCCACCGCCTGGCGGAAGAAGAGCTCGGTGGTCGTGGTCGTGGCGTAGACGCCCACCCGTAGGCGGGGGATGTCGACCCCCTCGGAAACCATGCGCACCGCCACCAGCCAGGCATCGGTGCCGGTCGAGAACCGGGCGATGCGGTCGGACGAGTCGGGGTCGTCCGACGTGACGAGCGTGGCCTTCTGCTTGAACCGGTTGCGCAGCAGTTCGACGATGCCGCGGGCGTGCTCCTGGTCGGTGGCGATGATCAGCCCGCCGGCTTCGGGCTGCTTCTCGCGCACGGCGTCGAGCTGGGTCATGGCCTGGCGCAACACCGTGGGCAGCCATTCGCCTTCGACCGACAGGGCGGTGCGAAGCCGCTGGCTGGAGCGCACCTGGTCGAGGTCGTCATCGAAGGTGGCCTCGTGGATCGATCCGTCGGGCGCGGCCCACTCCATCTGCCCGCTCGTGCGGGGGAAGTACACGGCGCGCACGACCCGGCGGTCGGCGAGGGCGTCGGCGTAGCCGTACTCGAAGTCCGGGGTGGCCTCCTCGAGGACGTAGTTGACGAAGGGGATGGCCCGAGTGTCGCTGCGGAACGGGGTGCCTGAGATGGCCAGGCGGCGCGGCGCCGGCTCGAACGCCTGCCGCACCGACTCGCCCCATGCCCGGTCGTCGCCGGCGTGGTGGATCTCGTCGAACACGACGAAGGCGTCGTCGGCCAATGGTCGCAACGCAGCGGCGCTCGACGCCACCTGCTGGTAGGTGGTGATGATGCCGTGCATGTCGCTGGGCAGGCGCCCGTCGGCCGCCGACCAGGCCGGGTCGAGGTGCAGTCCGAACTGCGCCGCGGCCGCGGCCCACTGCGCCTTCAGGTGGGCGGTCGGGGCCACGACGACGAGGCGGCGACGGGGGTTCTCGGCCAGCACGTGACGGGACGCGGTCAGGGCGAAGGTGGTCTTGCCCGCGCCGGGGGTGGCGACCGCGAGGAAGTCCGACGACTCGCTGGCCACGAACTTCTCGAGGGCGACCTTCTGCCACGGCCGCAGCCGGATGCTGCGGATCATGCAGGCTCGGTGCGGGGTGCGGCGGGACAGGACAAGGTCGCTCAAGGTAGCCGTGGGTGCGCGTCGGGTGGTCCATGCCACGAGGGCCGCCCGAATGCACCGGTGTGCCCCGAAAGGCCCCTTGACGGAGACCCGCGCCCCGTTGCGCAGGCCGCGCTCGGCGACTGATCAGCCCCGGGACTCGGCGGCGGCCTTGAAGCCCTCGTTCTCTGTGGTGATGGCCTTCAGGAGCTGGCCGCGCAGCAGACGGCCGACGATGCCGGCGGTCGCGCCGGTGAGTTCGAGCTCGAGGCGGTGGACGCAGCCGTCACCTTCCTCGGACAGGTGATGCGAGCCCTCCATGCAGGTGCCGAGGGCCTTGGTCGTCCACGCGAACAGGTGCCCGGGCTCGAACCTGGTGACGGTCCACACCCGGGTGGGCTGGCCGGGCTGCTTGATCCGGGCCCGGCTGCCGATGGCGAGCGGGCCATCGTCGAGCCGCTCCACCGCGGACATCGTGGGCGTCGTGTCGGGCCACCGCTCGACGTCCTCGGTGAGGGCCCAGACCACGTCGATCGGAGCCTCGATGTGCAGTGTGTTCTCCAGCTTCATGCCGAAAATGTACCAAATGGTACATTCGCCGTCCATGGGCACGAGTCGTGACGACCTCTTGCAGCGGGTGATGGCGGACGTCGCCCACCACGGCATCGGCGGGCGAAGCCTGCGCGAGATCGCCGAGGCGGTCGGATCCAGCCACCGGATGCTGCTGTACCACTTCGGTTCGCGAGATGGCCTGGTGGCGGCCATCGTCGAGCAGGTCGAAGCCCAGCAGCAGGGCGCACTCGCCCAGGCGGCGGCGACCGCGCCGGTCGGCGCCGACCCAGATGACCTCGTCCTGGCCCTCTGGAACCAGGTGTCGAGCGAGGAGCTGCGCCCGTTCGTCCGCCTCTTCTTCGAGGCCCTGGCCACCGCAGGGCTCGGCGACGAGGGGCGACGGGACCTCACCTCGTCCTGGCTGGACCAGAGCGCCGCGGTGGGTCGACTGCTCGGGACCGCTACCGACGAGGTGGACCTGCGTCTCGGCGTTGCCGTGGTGCGTGGCCTCCTCGTCGACGTGGTCGCGACGGATGACACCGGGCCGGCGACCGAGTGCCTGCGTCGGTTCCTCGACCTGTGGCGGGCGGTCCCCGACGAGCCGCGCTTCGCCTGACCCGGCGGGCGGCGTGACCGTACGCCGGGCTGCGTGAGGGTCGGGCCCGGACGGCTGGAACGGGGGCATGGGCCTGCTCACGGGCGACACGCGGCGCGAGACGGCCATCGCCTGGGGGTTCGTCGTCGTTCAGGGCGTGCTCATCCTCGCGGTCCTCCTCCTGCCCGCCGGCGGCCTCGTGGGGTGGTTCATGGCCAAGGCCCGCTGGGAGGAAGGCCGCCTGCGCGCCCGGTATCGCGAGTACGGGGACTACGCGGCGCGCACTCCCCGCTTCGTCCCTCTCTGGCCCGTCGGGGCCGACCGACGCTGATGGACTGCTCCGCGAACGGGTCGCCCTTGGCGAGCCGGCGGCGATGACGATCGTGGCCCGGTCGGGTCGTTGGCCCGTGAAGGGAATCACCCGGATCGGCCGGGTCGGCCACGCCGGGCCCAGGGCGTCGGTGGCGGTGGTGCCGCAGGCGGTGCACGGCGTGCACCGCGCCGGTGCAGCGGACGTCGCCGGTAGCGTCGCCGGCGTGACCGACGGGATGGACCGGACCCACGAGGTGGAAGGCGGCCGGCGCCTGCGGCGCCTCGTGGGCGTCTACGACGCCGACCACACCCTGCGGGGCGAGCTGTCCTACTGGGTGGGCGCCCGCTTCGGTCGGGCCCACTGCGCGCTCTGCGACATCACGCACGGCACCTTCCGCGAGAAGGCGGACTGGCAGGCCTGTCGGCTGGGGCTGCCCGTCCCCTTCGACACCCTCCACCGGGACGATCAGCCCGACGCCGTGCGCGCCGCGGTCGCCGGCGCCGCCCCGGTCGTGGTGGCCGAGGTCGACGGGGGCGGGATCGTCCCGCTGCTCGACGGTGCCGCCCTCGACGCCTGCGGTGGCTCGGTCGACGCCCTCGTCGTCGCCGTCGAGAAAGCCGTCGGCGACGCCGGCCTCGCCTGGCCCGGCGCCTGACGGGTCGCGATCGTACGGCACCCGGGCGGGGGTGCAACTTGGCGACGTCTCAGCCCCGGAGCACCACGCCGGGCCGGCGGTCGTCGGGGCCTTTCGCGTCGGGCACGGCCTCGTCGTCCACCCGGATGGGCACGCCGTTCACCAGGGTGTGGCGGACGCCGACGGGGGCGTCGGCGGTGAGGCGCTCGCCGTCGGCGGGGAAGTCCCGCACCCGGCGAAGCGGTCCCGGAGCCACGGTGTCGGGGTCGAACACGACCAGGTCGGCCGCCCGGCCGACCTCGACGACGCCCCGGTCATCGAGGTCGTAGACACCAGCGGGCTCGGCGGTGAGCTTGTGGACGGCGCGCTCGAGTGACATCACCTCGCGATCGCGCACCCAGTTGCCCAGCAGGTCGGTGGCGAAGCAGGCGTCGCACAACTGGCTGACGTGGGCGCCGGAGTCGGCCAGGCCCAGCAGCACCCCGTCACGGGGGAGCAGCCAGGCGATGGCTTCGGGGTCGTCGTTGGCCAGCACCGAGTTGAACCGGGTGGTGAGATCGTCGTCCAGCGAGGTGTCGAGCAACATGTCGAGCGGCGTGCAACCCCGCTCGTCGGCCAACTCGACCACGTTGCGGCCGATGAGCTCGGGGTGGTGGCCCGACTCGGCCACCGACAGCGATGCCCAGTTGAACGGCAGCGTCCCCCTCTGGCCGCCGGCCAGCTCGGCCCACGCGGTCGCCCGCCACTCGTGGTCGCGATAGGTGGCCGCGCGCTCTCCGTGCGACAGGCCCATCAGCGACGCGAACGACGACCGCATGTTCAAGGTGAACGGCTCGGCCAGGTTCATCTGGAACGTCAGCGGCCGGCACGACACCTGAGGCCATACGTCGGCGCCCTGGGCCCGGGCCGCCTCGTGCTCGGCGATCACGCCCTCGTGGTACGGGTAGCCCTTGATGGTCAGCAGCGCAGTCCAGGTGACGGGGCGGCCGATGTGATGCTGGAGGTCGAACACCTGCTGGTTCGAGAACACGCCGCCGGGCAGCAGCGCCAGGACGCCGCGGTCGGCGTCACGGAGCGGCTCCGCGAGCGAGGTCAACTCGGCCAGATCGGCCACCCGGGACGGGACCGGTCGGCCCCCATCACCGTTGTGGGTCGGCGATGCCGACGAGGCGAAGCCCGCCGCGCCTGCGGTCATCGCCTCGGCCACGATCTGGCGCATCGCCGTCACCTCGTCAGGGGTTGCGGCCCGCTCGTAGGCCGCCTCGCCCATCACGAACAGGCGAACGGCGGTGTGGCCCACGTAGCAGCCGTAGTTGAGCCCGACGCCGTGCCGCTCGACCAGGTCGAGGTACTGGCCGAAGTCCTCGAACTCGTCCCACGGCACCCCCGCCACCAGCGTGTCCAGGCTCATGTCCTCCACGTGCTGCAGCGTTCGGCCGAGGATGCCGACGCCGTCGGGGCGGACGGGTGCGATGGAGAAGCCGCAGTTGCCGGCGATCACCGTGGTCACCCCATGGTACGACGACGGCGTCAGGCCCGGGTCCCAGAACACCTGGGCGTCGTAGTGGGTGTGGATGTCGATGAACCCGGGTGCCACGACGTGCCCGCCGGCGTCGAGTTCCTGCCGGCCGCAAAGGCCCTTGCCCACCTCGGCGATGCGGCCGCCCTGCACGGCGACGTCGGCCGCGAACCCCGGCGCGCCGGTCCCGTCGACCACCGTTCCGCCCTTGATCACCAGGTCGTGGACCATGGCATCACCTCCCCTTCGTCACGGCCCATCGTGACACGGGAGGCCCCGAACCCGACCGGCGGGGGTCAGCCCAGCCCGAGACGCAGGCGGGCCACGGCCAGGTCCACCGGCTCGGTGGACAGGTTGGCCAGCAGTCGTAGCGCCGCCCGGCAGGCAGCCAGATCGGCGGTGCTGGGGGTGGGTAGGCGCAGCAGGCGCCGGGCCACCGGGGGCAGGCAGATGTTGGCGCCCGCCCAGATGGCCCGCCACACGGGCATGGCCGGGCGGGGGATGAGGGGCGGGTCGTCCAGGAAGGCGATGCCCGCGGCGGCGTATTCGCCCACGGCGAGTTGGGGCCGGTGATGCTCGAGTGACGCCAGGATCCCGGCCCATGATCGGGGGGGAGCGACAACGCCGGTGGCCTCGCCGACCACAGCCACCTCGCCGATGTAGCGATCGAGGTCGCGTCGGCTCATCGGGCGCGCCGCGAACCGGCGGTTGGCCGCGGCGATGGCCAGGTACTCGGCGATGTGCACCCAGTCGAGCAGGTCGGGGTCGTTGGCGTCATACGGCCGGCCGTCAGGGGCCACGCCGACCACCGACACGTGGGCCTTGCGCACGACCCGGCACAGCCGCTCGGCCTGTGCGCTCGAGCCGTAGACCACGCCCTGGACGAACTCGGCGGTGCGCCGCGTGCGCCCCAGGAAGTCGTCGGAGAAGGCCGAGTGCTCGGCCACCCCGGCCATGGCCAGCGGGTGCAGGGCCTGGAGGGTGAAGGCCGCGACACCAGCTATGAGCAGCGACGGATCGGCGTGGACCTCCCACGCGACGCTGTCGGGGCCGAACCAGCCTGGGTCACCCTGCTCGTCGGCGGGAATCGGGCGTGCCTCGCGCAAGGGAGGGCGCAGGCCGGACAGGGCGCCGAAGATCGGACCCGCGATCACGGGTCGGGCGACGGCCCCGAACACGCCGCCGGCCAGGCCCGCGGTGAGCTCGGCAATCGAGGGCGTGGGCGGCACCCACTCGGGCTCGGGCCGCCACATGCGGGCCGCGGCGGGGTGGATCGTCCGCTCGCGCCGAGCCCCGGGAGTGGCCCCGTTGCGTGACCGGGCCGCGTCGGGCTCGGCGGTGGTGCGAGTCATCGAGGGCACGGTATCCGGATCAGAGCGGTCGCAGCCCGCAGCGGCGCCGGTCGACGGCGCGACCGTCAGAAGGGGAGCTCGGCGGACTGCAGTTCGAGCAACTCGTCGAACAGCGCCCGGCAGGCATCGGGATCTGGAGGCGAGTTGGGGTCGTCCAGCACGGCCCGGAACGCGGCCTCGGGGTCGTGGCTCAGGGCGGCGCCGACGATCAGATCCTGGAGCGCGACCTGGGTCGCGATGTAGCCGGCGATCGGCTCGACCACCGGCGCCATGGTGTCGGGGTGGATGCCGTCACCGTCGACCGTGGCGCCCACCTCGACGATGGCGCCGTCGGCCACATTGGGGAGGAACCCCCGGTTGGGCACGTTCACCGCCATCAGGTGCGTGGGCTCGTCGGTCCACATCGCCGCGATGATCGGGATGACCTCCTCGAGGCTGTGGCCCACTCGCTGGAAGGGCACGGGCAGGTGGGTGTCGACCGCCCAGGTGGCGAGGCGCTCGGTGTAGCGGTCGACCCGTTCGAAGAAGTCCACCGGCACTGGGTGGTAGTCGGCCACGTCGAGTGCGAAGGGCAGGTACTCGCCGATGTGGCTGTCGACCGAGCAGGGGACCACGTCGTGTTCGCGGACCATGTGGGCAACCACGGGGGAGTAGAGCTGGTCGGCCAACCCGCCGAGGGGCACCGATCGCATCATGGCCCTGACCACCGATGTCGAGCGGGGACCGAAGTCGAAGAAGCGCCTGGCGAAGAGCGCCTTTATCGCAGGGAGCAGGTCCTCGCCCGTCCGGCGGTGGCGGAACTCGGTGAAGAACGTGAAGTGGTTGATGCCCGAGGCCCTGGCCTCGATGTCCCGGGACCTCAGCCGCAGGAGCCTGGCCAACCGGGCCACCCCGATCGGCCCCTCGTGGCACATGCCCACGTTGGCGACCCGGGTCCCGCGGTTGATGGCGAGGGTGACCCGGCTCATCGGGTTCGACAGGTTGATCAGGAACGCGCCGGGGGCGTGGCGCTCGATGTCGGCGCAGATGCTCAAGGTGTTCTTGATGCTGCGCAGCGAATGGAACACTGCACCCGGGCCGCCGTTCTCCCCGTTGATCTGTCGGGCGCCGTGACGGTTCGGGACTTCGTAGTCCTGCCGCCAGTAGGTGAACCGGCCGAACTCGGCGCTGCTCAGGCAGAAGTCGGCGCCGCGGATGGCCGGGGCCGGGTCGGTGCTGTAGTCCAGGATCACCGGAGCTCCCGACGCCGCGTTGAGCTTGGCTGCGAAGCGGTAGGCCCGGAGCAGGCGTGCCTCGTTCACGTCGTGCAGCATCAGCCGGCTGCCCGCCAGCGCGGGCGTGTGGATGATGTCGTTCACCATCGTCGGGCCGAACGACATGCCGCCGGCGCCGATGAGCGTGATCTTCGGTGTGGACATGGGGCGCGACCTCCCGCCTCGTGGTGAGTCCCAACCTACGATCCCCCGATGGGTGAGCGGTCACGAGGGGCGAATGGAACGCGTCGGGTCCCCGGACTCCGCCAAGCCTCCCTCGCCGGCGACGGGTTCTGGGGCCGGTGGCGAGACGTGCACGCCGGGTCGGCGCTGGAGCACCAGTGGCGGTGCCTCGTGGAGACCCATGCCGTCGAGTGCTTCCGCATCGCCGGGGGCACCAGCGACGCCTTCCGCGGCGGCGAGTTCTACACGGACTCGGACGTCCACAAGTGGCTGGAGGCTGCGTCTCGCCATCTGGTGGATGACCCGTCGGCACAGACCGTCGCCCGCGTCGACGAGTTGATCGGTCTCCTCGAGGCGGCTCAGGCCGCGGACGGCTACCTGAACACCTGGGTCCAGGTGCTGTTCCCGGGAGGGCGGTTCCGCAACCTCGACATCGAGCACGAGCTGTATACGTTCGGCCACCTGATCGAGGCCGGGGTGTCCCACCACGAGGCAACGGGCTCGCACCGCCTGCTGGACGTCGCGGTGAAGGCGGCCGACCTCCTGGTGCGCGAGTTCGCCGACGCCCCACCCCATCGGCTGGACGGGCACGAAGAGATCGAGCTGGCCCTCGTCCGCCTGTACCGAGCCACCGGCGCCCCGGCCTACCTCGACCTGGCCAGTGCGTTCGTGGAACGGCGGGGCACCACCCCCCACTTCAACCGGCGGTTCCGGTCGAGCGTGGCGTTGACGGTCAGCCGCCACGTCCGCCAGCGGGTGGCGGAGACGCTGCATCGGCTCCGCCGGCGGGGTCGCCAAGCACGCCAGTACCCCGAGAAGCGGTCGCTCCACGTGACGCCGGCCATCGTGCGGCGGGTGCGGCGCGAGATGTCCACGGGTCGGATGTTCCAGACCGACCGACCCGTCCGGCAACAGGACGTGCCCACCGGTCACTCGGTGCGCTGGCTCTACCTGCACGTCGCCATGGCCATGCTGGCCCGCGAGTTGGACGACGATTCGCTTCGTGTCGTGGGCGAACGGGCCTGGGACCAGTTCGTCGAGGGCCATCTGTTCGTCAACGGCGGCAGTGGCGCCTTTCCGCTGGTCGAAGGGTTCGGCGACCCGTACGACCTCGATCCCGAACGGGCCTATGCCGAGACCTGTGCGTCGATCGCCGGGGTGCTGTGGAACCGCGAGCTGGGCCTCTTGACCGGCGATGCCGGCTACGACGACCTGCTCGAGTGGCAGCTCCTGAACGGCGCGGACGTGGGCATGGGCGTCGACGGCCGGACCTACGCATACGACAACCCGTTGTGGGTGCCGGTCGGCGCCGGCCGCCAGGAGTGGTTCCGCTGCCCGTGTTGCCCGTCCAACCTGTCCCGCACGTGGGCGTCGCTGGCGACCCTGCAGTTCAGCTGGACCGATGACGAGGTGCGGCTGCACCAGTTGTTCTCCAGCCGCGCCCAGCTTGGCGCCACCGCCGTCGAGGTGGAGAGCGCACTGCCGTGGTCAGGCGAGGTGGTCGTGCGTCTGATGCCTTCGGTGGATGGCTCGGGGCCGCAGCGACTAACGGTGCGGGTGCCCAGCTGGGCCGATGAGGTGGAGCTGGAAATGGACGGCGTCGGAGCGTCGCCGCTGCTCGACGGGCGGGCCGCGGGGCGGGTCACCGCGTCGGGGCTCGACCCCGCGCAGTCCAGGTGGTGCCACATCGACCTGCCCGTCGGGCATGCCTGCGAGGTCCGCCTCCGGTTCACCCTGCCCGTGCGGGTCCTCCGCCAGGACGATCGGGTGCCCAGGGTGGGTGGGCGGGTGGCCGTGTCGCGGGGACCGCTGCTCTACTGCCTCGAAGGGGTCGACCACGCCGGCCTGGACCCCGGGGCGCTCCATGAACTGGTGCTCGGCCCAGAGCCGCTCACCGCGCGGTTCGACCCTGATCTGCTGGGCGGTGCGGTCGAACTCCGGGGCCACGCCGCGGACGGCCGAGCCCTGCGTTTCGTGCCCTACTTCCTGTGGGGAAACCGCGGGGCTACCGGCATGACCGCATTCGTGCACCCGGAGGGCTGACCGTCAGCCGCGCCGGGGAACGGCCCACCGGCCCTGGCCTGGCGAGGCGCGGGGGTGTAGGCAGGCGGCCATGGCCATGAACGTGAAGCCCGTGCCGACCCTCGACGAGCGCATCAACGACATCCGCATGCGCACGGCCGAGATCTGCAACGAGGACATCATCCCCAACGAGCGCATCCTGTGGCGCTCGGCCGACGACAGTTCGTTCACCGAGCACAACGAGGCGCTGGGCCTGCGGGCGGCGATCAAGGAGCGGGTGAAGTCGGCGGGACTCTGGGCACCCCACCTGCCCCAGGAGTACGGCGGCATGGGCCTCGACTTCCTGGCCCACGCGTACATGAACGAGGTGCTGGCCTACGCCCTGGGCGCGGCCTCGCTGTTCGGGGTGGTCGCCCCCAACAGCGGCAACCAGTCGATCCTCGTCAAGTACGGCACGGAGCAGCAGAAGGAGAAGTGGCTGTTGCCGTTGATCGAGGGCGACATGGAGTCGGGCTTCTCGATGACCGAGCCACACAACCCGGGGTCGGACCCCCGTTCCCTGACGACGTCGGCAGTGCAGGACGGCGACCACTGGGTGATCAACGGGCACAAGTGGTTCACCTCGAACGGCATCGACGCCGACTTCTTCATCGTCATGTGCCGGGTGGTCGACCCGTCCGCCGAGGATCCCGATCCGCGCAAGGGGCCCATGGTCCAGATCATCGTGCCGACCGCGACGGCAGGAGTGGACATCGTGCGCGGCATCGGTGTATGGGGCCGCAAGACGTCGGACCACTGCGAGGTGAAGTACACCGAGGCAAGGGTGCCGCTGGAGAACGCCCTGGGCCGTGTGGGTGAGGGTCACCAGGCCGCCCAGGACCGCCTGGGGGCCGGCCGCATCTACCACTGCATGAACTCGGTGGGGCAGATGTGGCGGGCCTTCGACATGATGGTCGAGCGGGCCCGCAGCCGTGAGGTGCACGGCGGCCTGATGGCCGACAAGCAGTTCATCCAGGGGTTCATCGCGGACTCGTACATGGACATCCAGGCTTCGCGGCTGATGACCATCCACGCGGCCGAGAAGGTCGACGCCGGCCTCCAGGCGGCCCGCACCGACATCTCGGCCATCAAGGTGTTCGTGCCCAACGCGTACTCGCGCGTGGTCGATCGGGCCATCCAGGTGTGGGGCGCCGCCGGTGTGTCCAACGACCTGCCCCTGGCGGCGATGTACCAGGGCGCCCGCACCCTGCGCATCGCCGACGGCCCTGACGAGGTGCACCGCATCCTCATCGCCAAGAACGTGCTGGGTCAGTACGCCTCCGGCGAAGGCTGGGACTTCGGCAACTGAGACGACCGTGCTGACGCCGAGCGGCTGAAGGCGGTGAAGGGCTCGTAGGGCGGGCCGCCTGGCGACCAGCAACGTCTGGCACTACCCGATGTTCGCCAAGCTCACGTGCCCGTACTGAGGCATGGCCATCGGGAACGAGGCACGAGACGAGGTGACCGTCCAACTCGTCAAGCGCATCGACGCCGGAATCGGCACCGGGCGCTGACCGGCGGGTTACGCATCTGGAAGACTCCGGCGATGACGTCGAGCGCCGAAGCACCCGACCCGAGCGCGGCCCCTGCCACGCCTCCCTCCCCGGTGGAGTTGCTCCGCAGCCGCCAATACGTGGTGCTGCTGGTGTTCGGGGCGCTGATCGGGGTGCCCGTCGCGGTGGTCGCCTACTTCTTCCTGAAGCTGGTGACCGAGGCCCAGGACTGGGTGTTCACCTCGCTGCCCGACAATCTGGGGTTCGACGGCGCGCCGGTGTGGTGGCCGCTGCCGGTGCTGGTCCTGGCCGGTCTGATCGTCGCGGCGACGATCCAGAATCTGCCCGGCACCGGTGGCCACTCACCGGCGAAGGGCTTCCAGTCCACGGGCGCGCCCGAGGTGAACGAGTTGCCGGGGATCGTCATCGCCGCCTTCGTGTCGCTGGCCCTCGGGGCCGTGGTCGGGCCCGAGGCGCCACTCATCGCCATCGGCGGTGGCCTGGCCGTGCTCGCCGTTCACCTGGTGAAGAAGGACGCGCCGGCCCAGGCGGCGACGGTGATCGGCGCGGCCGGCAGCTTCGCCGCGGTGAGCACGCTGTTGGGATCGCCCATCCTCGGAGCGTTCCTGCTGATGGAGGTGGCGGGGCTCGGCGGCCCGCTGCTCGGCGTCCTGCTCGTCCCCGGCCTACTCGCCGCCGGCATCGGCTCGTTGGTGTTCATCGGCCTCAACGGGATCACCGGCTTCGGCACCTTCTCGCTGGCGGTGCCGGACCTCCCTCCGTTCACCTCGGTCACCAGCGGCCAGTTGCTCTGGGCCGTCGTCATCGGCCTGCTCGGAGCGGTGCTGGGAACGGCCATCAAGCGCGGTGCGCAGGTGCTCGAACCGGTCGTCGGCCGCCGCCGCCTGCTCCTGACCCCGGTCCTCGGTGCGGGCGTCGCCGCTGCGGCCATCGTGTTCGAGCAGACCACCACCCACGGCGCCGATCAGGTGCTGTTCTCCGGCGAGAACGCGCTGGCGCCGCTGTTACAGGACGCCGGCAGTTGGTCGGTCGGCGCGCTCGCGATGCTGATCCTGTGCAAGGGCCTCGCCTACAGCCTCTCGCTCAGCGGCTTCCGCGGCGGCCCCACCTTCCCGGCCATGTTCATCGGGGCAGCCGGCGGCATCGCGCTGTCCCACGCCGCAGGCCTCCCTGCGGTGGCCGGCGCTGCCATGGGGATCGGCGCGATGGCCGTCACCATGCTTGGACTGCCGCTCACCTCGGTCCTGCTGACCTCGATCTTCCTACAGGACGACGGCATCACCCTGATGCCGCTGATCATCATCTCGGTGGTCGTCGCCTACGTGGCTTCGGCCCGCCTGGCCCCGGCGCCCGCGGTTGACTCGCCGGTGGCTCCGGCAGGTGCGCCGCGCCCCTGACAAACGCCGAGCTGGCTCCCGATAGGACGGCCTGCCCGGCGACCGAATCGGGAGCCAGTTCGGGACGGGGCAGGCCCGGCGGTTGGTATCAGCCGAGGTGCGACCGGATGACGGCCAGGCAGTCGTCGGGTGCTTCGACCTGGACGAAGTGGCTGGCGCCCTCGATGCGGTCGAGGGTGGCCCCGAGTTCCGCCGCCCACTGCTCGGCCCACGCCCAGGTGAAGATCGGGTCCTGGTCGCCGAAGGCCACGTGCTTGGGGATGTCCCACGTGCGCAGTGCCACCCGAGCCTCAGCCTGCAGGTCGGCGTCACCCAGCTCGGGCTCGCCGAAGGGGATGCAGAACGGGAAGCGCCGGGCACCGGCCTTCGACGCGTCGTCGGGGAACGGGGCGTCGAACGCAGCGGCCACTGCCGCGAGGTCGACGCCGGGGCGGCGCATGGTGCCCGAGACGATGCCGCCCACGGGCATGTCGCCGCCGAGCTGCTCGGGGTCGAGGGCGGCTTGGCGCCACCACCGCACGCCGTCGGAGTACTCGTGGTCGTCCTGATGCAGCCATGTGTTGAGGATGAACAGCCGGGTGTAGCGGTCGGGGTCGGCCACGGCGTTGATCAGGCCGATGGGGCCGGCCCAGTCCTGCACCACCAGGTGGATGTCGCACAGGTCGAGTGACCCGACCAGCCGGGCCAGCGCCTCGCGGTGGCGTGAGATCCGGTACCAGTCGTCATCGGTGGGCTTGTCGGAACGGCCGAAGCCCAGGTGGTCGGGCGCGACCACGCGAAAGCCGTCGGCCACCAGCGGCCCGATCCAGTCCTTGTACAGGTAGGCCCAGGTGGGCTCGCCGTGGAGCAGGAGGAAGGTGCCGCGTTCGGTGCCTTCGGGGCGGACATCGACGTAGTGCTGGCGCAGGCCGTCGGGGTGCTCGAAGTACTGCGGTGGCCACTCCCAGCCGATGCCGTCGAACCGTGAGTCGTCGGTGCGCACGATGTCCATTTGGCGGCTCCTACGACGTCATGCCGCCGAGGCCGACCAGCCCGCGGGCCAACTCGATCTCGCCCATGTGGCGAAGGCCGTGCTGGTAGTGCCAGCACTCGAAGCCGTCGAGCACCGTGATGCCCTGCGGGCCGGCGCAGCGGGCGCTGTAGGTGCTGGCCACCTGCGGGGGGTAGGGCGGGGCGACCAGAACCCGGGTGAGGTCGGCCGGGTCCATGGTGGCCAGGTGGGCCTCGGTCCGGTCGAACACCGTGCGCTGGTATGCCTTGAACGCGTCGTAGTCGCCGATGCGCTGGTGCACCATCTCGTCCACGGTCCGGTGCTTGCCGTGGTCGTTGATGGCAGGACCCACGCGGGCGAGCCACTCGTCGTTCCAGACCGGGGCCACGCCCGTGATCGCCATGAAGGTGACGTCCTGCATGTTCGTGTAGTGGAACAACGAGAAGGCGATGGGCAACACGCCCTCGCGCTCGAAGTGGTTCACGTGGTCGAGGTCCATCGTGTCGACGGCCTGGTAGTAGAGCGAGTGCATGGTGGCCATGCGCCGCTGCAGGCTGTCGAGCAGCAGCGCCGTGCCGGGGTCGGTGGGGCCGGGGTCGGTGGGGCCGGGGTCGGTGGTGTCGGGGTCGGACATGTGTCAGTCGGCCTCCTGGATCGTCGGTTGGGTGCTGGACTCGAGCGTGGTGATGTCCGAGCCCGGGTCCGCGTCAGCGTCGCCGATGCGATGGAGGCGGGCGGTGAAGGTGAGGTACGTCCACACCAGTTGATCACCATCGCGCCGGCGGGTGACCTCGATGGGCAGGCCCACCGGTCGCAGCACGTGGACGCCGTCCTCGTAGGTGGCCACGACGGTGATCGGCGTGGCGTAGTCCAACTCGGCGACGTCGTTCACGCCGTTGGCCCCGGTGCCGTCCACCCGCATGTCGTGGACCACGCCGCCGGCGGTGACCACCAGGCGGTCGCCGCACTGCTCGATCCGTTGGACCATGCCCCGCGCCCGGTGCTCGGGATCGACGACCCCGTCGCGCTCGACCTCGGTGATCTGCCAGAGGCCGGCCAGGTCGGGCGCTCCGTCCACCAGCGGATCAGCGCAGTCGGCGAGTACGGGCGGGGGCATCGTGTCGCCGTACCCGCCCTCGGGGGTGTGTGCCACCGGGATGTCCTCGACCGACCGACCCGGTGTGGTCGTCGGGCCGGCCCCGGGCGCCCCTCCGGCGGTGTCGATGTCGGTCACGTCGTCCCCCCGTCCGCCGCAGGCCGTCACGACCAGGCACAGGGCGACGACGGCAGTAGCGGCCCGATGCACTTGCACAGGCTAAGTATTGGCAGTACCTTTGTCAATTGTATAGGAGCGGTGGAGGGGGAAGTCCATGGATCTCGAGGTCGATCGCAGCCATTTGGACCGGGTGCTGGTTCGGGACGAGGCGCCAGTGGCCCTGGCCGAGGGCGAGGCCCGAGTCGAGGTCGAGCAGTTCGCCCTGTCGGCCAACAACATCAGCTACGCGGTGTTCGGCGACATGCTGGGCTACTGGGACTTCTTTCCGGTGCCCGCCGACCCGGCCGATGCCACGCCCTGGGGACGCATCCCCGTGTGGGGTTACGGGCGCGTGGTGGAGAGCCGCTGCGACGGCCTCGAGGTGGGCCGGCGTCTCTTCGGCTATCTGCCCATGTCCTCCGAGACCACCTTCACGGGTGGCCGCTTCGACGACCGGGGCTTCAGCGACGTGTCGTCGCACCGTTCGGGGATGGCAGCGGCCTACAACCGCTACGTGTTCGTCGACCGTGACCCCGCCTACCGGGCCGATCGCGAGCCCCACCAGATGCTGCTGTATCCCCTCTTCTTCACCGCCTTCGTGGTCGACGACTTCCTGGCCGACAACTTCCTGGCCGACGACGACGACCGCGGCGCCGCGCAGTTGTGGCTGTCCAGCGCGTCTGCCAAGACCTCGATCGGGGTGGCCTACCTGGCCAAGCGCCGAGGGACCGCCACCGTGGTGGGCCTCACCTCCGAGCGCAACCGCGCCTTTGTCGAGGGCCTCGGGGTGTACGACGGGGTGGCGAGCTACGACGAGGTGACCTCGATCGATCCCGCCGCCGCTGTGTTCGTCGACGTCGCGGGAAACGACGACGTCACCCGCTCGGTGCACGCCCACCTGGGCGAGTCCCTCGTGTACAGCATGCGCGTGGGCGGCACCCACTGGGACCACGAGGCCGGGCCCGCGCCGGTCGAGCCCATGGTCGGCCCCACCCCCGAGTTCTTCTTCGCGCCCACCCAACTGGCCAAGCGTGCCCACGAGTGGGGCCAGGACGAGCTCGACGCCCGAATGGGCGCGGCGTGGGGTGCCTACGCCTCCTGGATCGACGAGTGGCTGCGGTTCGAGCGCTACGAGGGCGTGGTCGCGGTCGAGGCCGCGTACCACGAGCTTCTTGCCAACCAGGCCGACCCGAGCACCGGGCACATCTGCACGCTGGTGAACGGCACCGACGCGGCCGGCTGACGGCTCCCTGCACCACGACGACGACAACAACGACGACGACAACAACGACGACGACAACGAGACGAGGAGGACCCTGATGCAGCTGGACGGACGAGTGGCCGTGGTGACCGGGGCGGCCTCGGGCATCGGGCTCGCCATGAGTGAGCGGTTCCTGGACGAGGGCATGTCGGTGGTGATGGCCGACATCGACGACGAGCGCCTCGACTCGGCCGCCGTGCGGCTGGCCGCTGACGGGGCCGAGGTGCTGGCTGTGCACTGCGACGTGTCCGACCCGGCCCAGGTCGAGGTGCTCCGGGACACCGCGGTCGATGCGTTCGGCACCGTCCACCTGCTCTGCAACAACGCCGGGGTCGGCTCGGGCCGTCCCAACCACCGCACCAGCCCAGGGGTCTGGCAGTGGGTGGTCGGCGTCAACGTGCTCGGTCCGGCCTACGGGGTCAGCGCCTTCGCCCCGTTGATGATCGAGCAGGGGGAGGGCCACATCGTGAACACGGCCTCCGAGGCGGGGCTGACCCCGTCGCCCGTGCTTGGCGCCTACCACGCGTCGAAGTACGCCGTGGTGGGCTTGTCCGAGTCGCTGGCCCTCGAGCTCGACGGCACCGGGGTGGGCGTCTCGTGCCTCTGTCCCGAGTTGGTCGACACCTTGATCTTCGAGTCGTCCCGCAGTGCCCCGCCCGAGTTGGGCTTCGGCCCCCCGGTGCCGGTGGACATCGCCCAGATCGAGGAGTGGATGGGCACCGTGGCCATGAAGCCTGCCGACGTGGCCGCCGACGTGGCCTACGCCGTGAAGGCCAACCGTTTCTGGATCATCACCCATCAGGTGACCCAGGAGCGGATCAAGGCGCGCAACACCGACGTCGAGGCGGGCCGCAAGCCCCGGTTGCCCCCCGGCCGGTGATCGCGTCGCTCCGCTCCTGCGCCGAGGCCACCGGCCGACTGGCCCCCGTCACCCACCGACTGATCGAAGCGAGGACCACCGATGGCTGACCGCAACCCCGGCGGCGACGTGCCGGCACGGCAGGGCTGACCGATGGACGTGCTGCGCACGCCGGACGAGCGCTTCGCCGACCTGCTCGATTGGGACTACGAGCCCCACTACCGCACGGTGACCGCAGCCGACGGCACCGAGCTGCGCTACCACTTCGTGGACGAGGGGCCCCGTGATGCGCCACCGGTGCTCTTGCTGCACGGCAACCCGTCGTGGTCGTACCTGCACCGCCACATGATCCGGGGCCTGGCCGACCGCGGTCACCGGGTGGTGGCGCTGGACCTGATGGGGATGGGCCGGTCCGATAAGCCCGTGGCCCGCGCCGACTACAGCCTGGCCAACCACGTCGACTGGATGGGTCGGTGGCTGGTGGCCGAGGACCTCGCCGATGTCACGCTGTACTGCCAGGACTGGGGCGGCCTGACGGGCCTCCATCTGCTGCGGCTGCATCCCGAGCGCTTCACCCGGGTGGTGGCGTCGAACACCGGCCTGCCGGTGGGCGAAGGGGTCAACACATTCATGCAGCAGTGGCTGGACTTCAGCCAGAGCGTCGACGAGCTGCCCATTGGGTCACTGGTGGACAGCGGTACCACCCGCCCGCTCACCGACGCCGAGAAGGCTGCCTACGACGCGCCCTTCCCCGATGGCTCGTACCAGGCGTCGCCCCTCCAGTTCCCCCTGCTGATCCCGCTGCAGCCCGACAACCCCGGAGTGCCGATGTGTCGCGAGACCTGGGCCTTCCTCGAGACGTGGACGAAGCCCTTCCTCACGGTCTTCGGCAGTGAGGACGCGATCGCCTTCAAACCAGGCTCGCACCTGAAGTTCCAACGGAAGGTGCCTGGTGCCGCCGGCCAACCCCACCAGGTGATCGACGGCGCCAACCACTTCATCCAGGAGGACGCTCCGGATGCTCTGGTCGAGATCATCGACCGCTTCACCCAGGCATGACGGTCGACCCTGCCGGCCGGTAGCGTCGCCAGGATGAGCGGCCTGGTGCGCAGTGCGAGCCATGGTGACGGTGTGACCACCATCACCATGGACGACGGCAAGGTCAACGCCCTTTCGCCGGCGATGCAGGCGGCGGTTCACGACGGATTCGATGCCGCCGAGGCCGCTGGCGACGCGGTGGTCCTGGCCGGCCGGGACGGCATCTTGTCTGCGGGCTACGACCTGTCGCTGCAGGGCGAGCCCGCCGCGTTCATCGACCAGGTCCGGACCGGCTTCGAGCTGTGCGAGCGGCTGCTTGCGTTCCCCACGCCAGTCGTGATCGCCTGCACCGGCCACGCGGTGGCCGGCGGACTGTTCTTGCTGCTGTCCGGGGACTACCGCGTGGCCGCCTCGGGCCGGTTCAAGTACACGGCCAACGAGGCCGCCATCGGCCTGCCCATCCCCACCGCCGCGGTGGAGATCTGCCGCCAGCGCCTCAGTCCCGCCGCGTTCAACCGGGCGATCCCTCTGGCCGAGGTCTTCGGTCCCGACGACGCCGTCCAGGCGGGCATCGCCGACCGGGTGGTCGAGCCGGCCGAGCTGACCGCCACGGCGCTCGACGTGGCCCGCCGCCTGCGCAGCCTCGACCCCGCGGCGCACCTGATCGCGAAGCAGCGGGTGCGGTCCCAGGCACTGGCGGCGATCAGGGCGGCAGTCGAGGCCGAGTTCCCCACCTGATCGCCCCCGGTCGCGGCCATCGCCGACATCCATCGGGTGGGCGGACGGCCTCTCTGCGCGAATGGGGTCGTCCTGTCGGTGCGGGCCGAGAAGTGCTGGCGTGACACTCCGTCGAGGTGCATGCTCTGACCCATGGAGGAGCTGACGTCTCGACCGGTGGCCTCCACGGTGGACGAGCTGTTGGCCGGTGTCACCCGACGAGAGCCGTGGCGCCCGGCCGAGACCCGATCCGGGACAGCGTTCGAGCGGGTCTGGTTCGGTGACGAGCCCCTGCTGGTGAAGTACCTGCACCTCGACGACGACTTCACGATGCGGGCCTCCGGCGATATCGGTGCTCGCAGCTTGCGGGCCTTTGCCGCCGGTCTCTACGACGTCGCGCCGGGCCACATCGACCACGGCATCGTGGCCATGGCCGGCGGGGCCGGGCGCAACGGCTGGGGGTCGGCCATCTTGATGCGCGACCTGTCCGACGCGTTGGCCACGACCTCCGACGCCCCCTTCAGCGACGCCGAGCACGACGGCTTCGTGCACGCGATGGCGGCGATGTGTGCCGCCACGTGGGGCTGGATCGACGACCTCGGGCTCCTGCCGTACGAAGGGCGCTGGCAGTTCTTCGGGGCGGCCGCTCTGGAAGGGGAGCGGGGGCTGGGGTGGCCCGAGCCCGTCCCCCGCATCGCCGCCGAGGGCTGGCAGCGGTTCGCCGAGCGGGCCCCTTCGGCGGTCACGGGCCCGGTGGCGGCCCTCTGCCGGGATGTCATGCCCCTCGCCGATGCGATCGCGGCCACACCGTCGTGCTTCCTCCACGGTGACTGGAAGAACGGCAACATCGGGCGGGGCGCCGACGGCCGGACCGTGTTGATCGACTGGGTCTACCTGGGTGCCGGCCCCGCCTGCCACGAGCTGTGCTGGTACCTCGCCCTCAATCGGGCCAAGTTGCCGAGGGGGCGGACCAAGGAGGGCGTGATCGAAGAGTTCCGAGCCGCGCTGGAGAGCGCCGGGGTGGCCACCGACGGCTGGTTCGACCGCCAACTGGCGCTCTGCCTGGCGGGGGCGCTGGTGCAGTTCGGCTGGGAGAAGGCCCTGGGCGACGACGACGAGTTGGGCTGGTGGTGCGACCGGGCCGCCGGTGGCCTGGCGCTGTTGTGACCTCGTCGGTCGCGGTCGCGTACAGCGCGACGGGCGCCGCGTGGCAGACCGGTCCTGGTCGGATCTACGACCGTCTCGCCGAGGTGCTGGCGGCCCACGTCCCGGGGATCCAGCCGGGTGCGCTGGTCCTCGACCTCGGCGCCGGCACCGGGGCGGCCTCACGGGCCGCGCTCGACCTGGGCGCGCGGGTCATCGCTGTCGATGCCGCCGAGGGGATGCTGTCGGCCGAGCGCGCGATGCGCCCGCCGGCCAGCGTCGGCGACGCGCTGGCGCTGCCGTTCCGCGCTGGCGCGTTCGACTCGGTGGTCGCCGCCTTCTCGCTGAACCACGTGTCCGACCCGACCGCCGCGCTTCGTGAAGTCGCCCGGGTGCTGCGATGCGGTGGATCGGTCGTGGCCTCGGCCTACGCCGAGGACGACACCCACCCGGTGAAGGCAGCCGCGGATGCGGCCGCGACGGCCGCCGGCTGGACGCCTCCCGCCTGGTACGACGAGGTGCGGGCTCGTGCCGTACCCCTTCTGGCCAGCGTGGACCGGGCCCGAGCCGTCATGACGCAGACCGGGTTGGCCATCGCCACGATCGAACACGAGCGCGTGCCGTTCCCCGATCTCGCCGCCGAGGACCTCGTCGCGTGGCGGTTCGGCATGGCCCACCTGGCCCCGTTCCTCGCTGCGCTCGCCCCGGCTCGACGTGACGAGGTGTTCGCCGACGCCGTAGCGCGACTCGGCGCCGACGTGCCGGTGCTCGTCCGATCGATCATCCTCATCGTGGCCACCAATCCCACCGTCCGCTAGCGGGAGCTTCCTGACAGAAGCGGGGTGTGGGAGTCAGGTGAGTTGGCGGCGGATGTCCTGGCCGTGGTGGGTGACCTCGTGCAGCGTGTGTTCGGCCACCCACCGGAGCGACCGTTCCGTGGGCTCTGGGTAGTTGTAGACGAGGGTCCGGTCCCAGTCGTCGCCCAGACGGTCGAGCACGTGGACGAACATCAGCGCCGCATCGGCCAGTTGTCGGGCCACGACCACCTGATCCTGCTCGGCGTAGGCGTCGTGCACGGCCCGCTCGTCCCGGCCCATCGGCGACGGTTGGGGTCGGTCGACCCGCCGGGCCTCGAGCACCCGCTCGCGCTGGACCAGCAACACGTCGCGCACATGGCAGCCGTACTCGAGGGGTGACCACGTGTCGGCGTCGGGCCGCGTGGCCACGGCATCGTGTCCGGCCTGCAGCATCGCCGCGATCTGGCCGGCCTCGTTCATGATCCCCGTCCTGGCGCTCAACGCCTGGGACTCGTCGTAGGTGAACCCGCAGTCGTCGCACCGCTCCACACCGCCACGCTACGCGGCTCCGGCACACCTCCCGATCATCTGGCCACGAGCCCCCTGCCGTCATCGCCAGCATCGCGGCGAGCCCTGCGGCCGCCGCCGCTGTTCGCGCACGTGGCGCCGCCCACACGTCGGAACCTCCGCCGATGGGTGTGAGAACCTACCGAGCATGGACATCTCGATGGAGGGTTGGGACATCGGCACGTTCGAGCACATCGACTGGGCGCCTTGGGGCTCGGGGGGCGACGCCCGGGCCAAGGTGCTGGCCTCGGCCGACGGGTTCTACCTGGCGCTGGTCGAGGCCGACGCCGGCTATGCGGGTGATCCGCACCAGCACGACCACGCGGAGTTCCTGTATGTGGTCGACGGCTCGCTGCGCACCCAGGGCCGCGAGATGACGAAAGGCGACGCGTACGCCGCAGCGCCCGGCTCGACCCATGACGACTTCGGCACGGACGCGGGCGCCACCTCTCTCTCGATCTTCCGCCTCTGATGCGGGCCGCGGTGATGGCCCGACTCGGGTCGCCGCTCGACGTGGTGGACCTACCCGATCCCACGCCGGCCGAGAACGAGGTGGTACTTCGGGTCCGCCACTGCGGCATCTGCGGATCCGACCTGCACCTGCACGACACCTTCGAGCTGCCCGGCCTGGTGCTGGGCCACGAGTTCGCCGGCGAAGTGGTGGCCGTTGGCACCGGTGTCGACGGCTGGACGGTGGGCGCGCCGGCGGCCGGCCTGTCGCTGGCGTCTTGTGGGCATTGCCATGAGTGCCGGGCGGGGCGGGTGCGCAAGTGCGCCACGGTGGCCATGTTGGGGGTCGAACGCCCGGGCGCATACGCCGAGTACGTGGCCCTCCCCGCCCATGACGTCCTGGCGCTTCCGTCGAACCTGACCTCAGCGCTCGGCGCGGTGGTCGAGCCCTTGTCCGTCGCCCGTCACGCAGTCGAGCGGGCCGGCGGCGTCGAGGGCCGCCACACCCTGGTGGTCGGCGGCGGGCCGGTGGGCCTGGCGGTGGCACTGTGGCTGCCGTTGTTCGGTGCCGCCTCGGTCACGGTCAGCGACCCCGCCGAGGGTCGCCGGCAGATGGCCCTGGCCCTGGGGGTCGATGCCGTCGCCGACCCCACGGTGGGCGGGCCTCTCGTCGGCGCCGACGGCACCCCGCCGTCGGTCGTCTTCGAGTGCGTGGGCCTTCCCGGCCTGATCGAGGGCTCGGCGGCCGCCTGTGCGGTGGACGGCCGGGTGGTGGTCGTCGGCGTGTGCATGGGGCCCGACACGATCATCCCCATGACGGCGATGGCCAAAGAGCTCGACCTCAGCTTCGCCTTCTACTACCGGCGCCAGGATTTCGAGGCCACCATCGCCGCCCTCGACGACGGATCGCTGGCGGGAGACCGCTTGATCACCGGGCACGTCGGCTTGGACGACCTTCCCGGCCGGTTCGATGCCCTCAAGACCGCGAAGGAGGACGTCAAGGTCCTGCTCACCCCCTGATGCCCTGGCTTGCGCCGTCGGCGGCGATTCCTGCCGGGAATCGGCAGTGGGTCGGTCGGGTTGGACCGCCCGTGCGCATCGACGTGTGGTCCGACGTGATCTGTCCCTGGTGCTTCCTCGGAGCCCGGCGCCTCGACCGCGCCGTCGCCCAGCTCGGCTGGCAGGACGAGGTCGAGGTCCGCTGGCGGGCGTTCCAGCTCGACCCGTCAGCGGCTCGTGAGCCGGGCGACCTGCGCCGAGCCATCGAGCGCAAGTACGGCCCCGGGGCCTTCGACTCGATGGCCGAGCGGCTCACCGCCCTCGGCGGGCCCGAGGGCATCGACTACCGCTTCGACCTGGCGCTACGGGTCAACACCCTCGACGCCCACCGCCTGCTGGCGTGGGCCCTTGCTGCGGGGAGTGCCGAGCAGGGCGTTCTCTCGGAGCGTCTCTTCCGGGCGTACTTCTCCGAGGGCGCCAACGTGGCCGACCAGGCCACCCTCGCCGACCTTGCAGGCCAGGCCGGCCTCGACGCCGCTGAGGCCGCGGAGGTGCTCGCCACCGGTGCCTTCGCAGGGGAGGTGCAGGCCGACCTCGACACCGCACGCGACCGTGACATCCTCGGCGTCCCCAACTTCGTGATCGAGAGCCGCCTCTCGATCCCCGGTGCCCAGGAGGTGGAGACCATGGTGCTGCTCCTCCAGCGGGCGCGAGAACGTCTCACCGCCGGCGCCTGACCGGCGGCAGAAGATCCCGTCCCTGTGGCACGCTGTGCGGGACGGGTCCGATTCGGGGCCGGTTCCCCTACTCAGGAGTGCAGACAGATGAGACGACTGATCAGCTTGGCCACGGTGGCGTTGCTCTTCGCCGGTGGGGCCGCGGCGTGCAGCAGCGACTCCAACGACACCGCGTCGAGCGACACCACCGAGGCGTCCACCGACACGACGACGGCGTCGACCGACACCACCGAGTCGTCGACCGACAGCACCGGGGCTGTTCCTGCCGGCGCCGAGGAGTTCTGTGGCCTGAACGACGAGATGAGCTCGGCGACCGAAGGCATCACGGACCCGCAGGAATTCGCAACAGCCGCAGCGGACATCGTCGACTCCGGCTTGTTGGATCAGGCCGTCGCCGCCGCTCCTGCCGATATCGCCGACGAGGTGGCTGTGGCCGCCGACGGCCTGACCGGGGTGGCCGACGGCAGTTTGGACGTGACCGAACTCCCCGACGACATGACGGCGGCAAGTCAGGCCATCGCCGACTACTGCGGGGGCGCGACTCCCTAGACGGCATCTCCACACCGCCGTGGGCCCCTCCCGATCTCAGCGATCAGCTGGACGGGTGGGGCCCCGTCGCGTTCGGGGTGAACGACTCCGAGGTGGGCACCTGGTGGTCCCCGGCGAAGGCGGCGGAGACGCCGGTCGACAAGTCGCTGCGACCGAAGGACAAGGGCCGCCGGGGCTCCCGGGCGATGAACGCCGCGTTCGCCGACAGGCCGCCTCGCATGTGCACGGTCCGAGTCGAATCGACACCCAATGGGAACAGCGACGTCAAGTCGGCGCCTGACAGCGACAATGGGGTGGGGCCACGAGGACGCGGGAGGCCGACGCCGATGGGCGCTTCGCACCGGGGCGCCCCCGGTCAGACCAGGATGTTGAAGTAGACCTGCCAGGCCAGCAGGCTCTTGGCGATGAGGCTGAGCCACACATACGTGCGCTCGCCGCGGAGGTAGTCGGACCACTTGCCGCGACCCCGGTACTGCAGCCACTGTGTGACGGCGAAGCAGTTGAAGAGCACGAACAGGGTGACGAAGATGCCGTAGACGAACTTCGGCACGTCGCTGCCGGCGCCGACCAGGTAGACGGCGATCGCGATCCAGGGGACGGCACCCGCGATGCAGCCGAACACGAACGGCGTCCAGTCACGGGCCGGCCGGGTGGGGTTGGTGGTCTCCATGAGCCAGCCGAACAGGATCATCGATGCGTTGACCCCGAACAGCGCCAGCAGCGCGGCGACGTCGGTGATGCCGCTGATGCCGGCGATCAGCACGATCATGAGCGACGCGGACAACGAGTACTCGACCCACCGGAACCGGTTGCGGCCCGCGGCCAGGTCGGCGCAGTAGCGCGGGAACCCCCACGGCGAGGCCACCAGCAGGTGGAACGCGGCCGAGAGCAGGAGGAAGAGGGCGACCGCAGGGCCGAGCCGGTAGGTGAACAGCTGGGTGATCGTCGTCGGCGACATGGGCTGGCCGGGCGGGCCGGTGCCCCACACCGCGGTGACGGGCAGGGCGATGGCGTTGGACAGCGCGATCATGGCAAGGCCCTGGATCGCGTGTACGCCGGCCATGGCCAGGTTCAGGCGGCGGAGGCGGGAGGCGCCCTCCGGGGTGAGATCCACCGCCGTTCCGCTCGGCGTGGGCTCCGAGCGGTCGTCGTCGGCGGTCATGGCACTCGGCCTATCACCCGCCGGGCGGCGGGGCCCGGTCGAGGTCGGTGCCGCTTCCGGGTCAGTGGCGGGGTCGGTAGCTGATCTGGAGCTCCTTGATGCCGTTGATGAGGTTGGAGTGCAGGCGGCGGGGCGGTGCGGTGATCTCGATGTCGTCGATGGCGGCGAGGAGTTCCTCGAGGACCACCCGCAGCGAGAGGCGGGCCAGGTTGGCGCCGAGGCAGAAGTGCTCGCCGATGCCGAACGACAACTGCGGGTTCGGGCTGCGGTCGATGCGGAATCGATGGGGGTCGTCGAAAGGCGTTTCGTCGCGGTTGGCCGACGCGTACCAGAGCAGGACCTTCTCGCCGGCGGCGATGGCCTGACCGCCGACCTCGGTGTCGCGGGTGGCGGTGCGGCGGAAGTGGTGGATGGGCGGCTGCCAGCGCAGGATCTCGTCAACCGCGCCGGGGATGAGGCTCGGGTCCTCCCGGAGCCGCTGCAACTGGTCGGGGTGCTCGACGAGCGTGATGAGCCCATGCGAGGTGGCCGTCCGGGTGGTCTCGTTCCCGGCCACGATCAAGAAGATGAAGAAGAGCGAGAACTCGAGGTCGGTGAGGGCGCGCCCGTCCACCTCGGCATCGAGGAGGGCGCGGGTGAGGTCGTCGGCCCGGTCGGTGCGTGAGCGCTCGGCCATCTCGGTGGTGTACGAGAAGATCTCGATCGAGGCCATCGCCGAGGTCTCGGGGGTCGGGGCGATCTCGGGGTCCTGGTCGTCGATGAGCGAGTGGCTTAGCTCGTACAGACGCTGGCGATCGGTCTCCGGCACGCCCATCAGCTCGCTTATCGACCACATCGGGATGCGCGCGGCCACGTCCGGCACGAAGTCGCAGCTCGTGCCCTGGCGCAGGTCCTCGACCACCCGCTTGGCCTCGGCCCGGAGCGCGGGCTCGATCCCGCCGATCACCTTGGGGGTGAACGCTTTGGACACCAGGGTCCGGAAGGTGCGGTGGTCCGGCGGGTCCATGCCGATGATGACCATGCGCAGTTGGTCGAGCACGTCGGGCTCGGGGTCGAGGCGCAACGGGCCGCCCACCCAGCTGGAGAACACCTCGGGGTCGGTCGAGATCTGCCGGACGTCGTCGTGGCGCGTGATGGCCCAGAATCCGGGCCCGTCCGGTTCGTCGTGCCAGTGCACAGGATCGTCACGCCGGAGGCGGTTGAACCAGGCGTGGGGCGCGGCCTGCTCCCACACCGAGGCGTCGGTGAGGTCGATCTCGCCGAGCGGTCCCTCGAAGACCGCCTCGTCGCCGGTGGGGGACTCGCTCACTCCTCGACCGCCAGGGTGGGGCCGGACTCCACGTAGCGACGGAAGTTGCCGAGGGTCTTGCGGATGAACGCCGCCATCACGGGCTTGATCACCGGGATGGTGTAGCGACTGGCGCCTTTGGGGGTCATGGCCATCACCCAGTCGACGCGGCAGTGGCCGTCGCCCAGATCGGTCACCTGGTAGTCCTCGGCGAACGCGGCGGCCGCGGCCTTCGACATCTCGTTGAAGCGGAAGGCCATGCGCACCCCCGGCTCCCAGGCGAGGAACTCCTCATACGCCGCCAGCCCGCCCCGCATGTGGACGGTGCGGGTCGAGCCGACCTCCAGCGGGAATGGCGACGTCCAGTCGACACCGGTGATGGCGGACACCCACCTGGTCCACGACTCGGCGTCGAGGAACACCGCGAACACCTGCTCGGGCGTCGCGGCGATCGTCTCGCTGGCGGTGAAGCGGACGGGCGCAGTGTCGAAGTAGTCGAGTCCGACCTTCTCACATGGATCTGGCATCATCGGCTCCTCGGGACGGCTCGGGTCCGACGCAACGCCGGAAGCGAGAACCTAGGGGTCTCGTGCCCTCGTGTCAGGTGAGCAGGCCGTCGAAGCGGGTCTCGGCGTCGACCACGGCATCCTCGGCGAAGGTCCTCCCAACGCAAGTCCTCGCTGAGGAGGTCCCGGATGGCCTCCGTGACCGCCCGCGCCGACTCGGCGTCGACCCGCTCGCCGAAGCCGGTCGACCCGCCGAGGTCGCAGAACACGGCGGTCACCGTCTTGCGGGCCGCGTCCGGTGCAGCCGCTGGAGCCGCCGCGGCCTCGGGATCTGGCCCGGCCGCCGCCACGGGCGTGCCGCAACCGTCGCAGAACCGGGCGGCGGCGGCCAGCGGCCGTGCGCAGGACGCGCAGCGCAGGATCAGCGCGGTGCCACAGGACGCGCAGAACGAGGCGTCCTCGCGGTGCTCGGTCCCACACCCCTGCAGTGCACGCCCGCCCCCTTTGCTCGGTCGTGTCGAGCGGAGACCGCTCCCACCGTCGACATGCCGTCCACATCCGAGCGGCCATCGGACCGCGCCAGGGTGGTGATCAGTCGAGCAGTTCGACGACCTCGCCGTGGTGGTGCGCCAGTCCCCGGTCCAGCGTGGCGAGGACGCCGCCGCGTTGCACCGCGAGCGCCACCAGGTAGGCGTCGGTCACCTGGCGGTGACCTTGGAGCGCATTGATCATGTCGACGTCGAACCCGAGGTCATCCGGCCAGAACCGGTGGTGGTCGGAGCTCGTGACGGAATCGAGCAATGCCATCGCATCCGTGGGCGGGACTCCGACGCGAAGGCAGAACCGGAGCAGGGCACCTTGGGTGATCGGACAGGTGGCCACGGCTCGGCCCTCTCCCCACCAGGTCATCACCTCCCGGTGATGCTCGTGGTCGGCGATGGTCAACGCGATCAGGACGTTGGCGTCGAGCAGCGCTACCACTCGTCCTCCAACTCCGCCACGTCGGCCGCCGTCACGGGACGACCCAGCGCCACGGTTCGCAGTCCGCCGGGGCCGGGTGCACTCAAGGTCGGGTTGGTCGTCGGACCCTCGAGGCTCGCCTCGAGGAGGTCGGTGACGAGACGGCTCATGCTGACTCTGCGCTCGAGGGCGCGGCGCCGCAGCTGTCCGTGCAACTCCTCTGGTAGGTCGATTGTGGTGCGCATCACTGCAGCCTACCTCCCGCTTCAGGGCGATACATCATGATGACATCAAGATGCAATCGGGTCGAGAAGGCGGTTTGGTCCGCGGCTCACCAGCTTCGGAGGACCTGGGCCTTGTCGAAGGCGTTGCAGGTGGAGGCAGTGGGGTAGTCGTCGGGGGCGAGGGGCTGCGCCACCTCGTCCACCGAGGGCCCGATGCGGTCGGCCAGCGGCCGCAGGGCGTCGAGGTCGAAGCGGAAGAACGCCGCCGCGTTGGTCTCGATCATGGCCCGGGCCTCGGCCTCGGGCCTGCCCCCGAAGCCGGCCCGCAGGGCCTCGGTGGTGAAGCCGAGGCTTCCCTCCGAGTGGGGGTAGTCCGATCCCCACATCACCCGGTCGACGGCCACCTGTTCGCCGGCGATGGGCGCCTCGGACGGGCGCAGGAAGCTGGCGCCCATCCAGAAGTTGCGGGCGAAGTACTCCGACGGCTTCATCGTCATGCCTGCCGCGACCTCGCCGAAGAAGAGCGACTCGGCAGAGTCGGGCATGGTCATGCGGCGGTGGAACCAGTCGAGGGTCTCGAGGCCCCGGGGCAGCCACGCCATGCCCTGCTCGGTGAGCACGATCCGCAGGTTGGGGAACCGTTCGAGCACGCCGCCGAAGATGAGGTGCCAGACGGGCCGGTGGGCGAACCAGGGCAACTCGATCAGCATCATGGCCCGGGCTGCGACGTGCTCGCCATAGTCGGGCAGGCCGCCGCCGCCGTGCACCTGGATGGCCAGGTCGAGCTCTTGGCACAGCGTCCACAGGGGGTCGTAGTAGGACTCCCAGAAGCCGGGCAGGCCGGCGTTGGGGGGCACCGACGGCAGCAGCAGGCCGCCGGTGAGCACGCCCTGCTCTGCGGCCCAGCGCACCTCGGCCAGGGCGTCGTCGATGTCGTTGGCGAACACCTGGAACACGCCCGCGCGCCGCCCCGGCGTCTCCTTGCAGAAGTCGACCATCCAGCGGTTGTGGGCCTGCACGCCGGCCCATCGGCGGTCGTAATCGGCCGCGGTGGGCGGCAGGGCGGTGAGCTGGCTCGACTCGAAGAAGGGCGGGACGGTGTTGGGGAACAGCACCTCGGCCACGATGCCGTCGGCCTCGGTCTCCGCGAGACGGCGGGCCGAGTCCCAGCTGCGGTACGCGGTGGGCGCCTGCAGGTCGGCGAAGGGGTTGACGTAGGTCGGCGCCCAGGCGTCGAACTCGTCGTGCCACTGCGACGCCAGGTAGTCCCGGTACTCGTACAGCTCGGCGCCGGCGTGGCCATCCGAGGAGACGACGGCGTACCGGTCGGAGGTCACGTCGGAGTCGGCATCGGTCGCGGTGATGCTCACAGCATCTCCATCATGTTGGGGGGCAGCGCTCCCTCGGCGATGGCGTCGGCCCGGGCGTGCAGGAGCCGCCCGGCCCGGTCCAGGTCGTACCCGATGACGAACTTCTGAGCCTTCACGCCGGCGACCACGAAACGACCCAGCGCGGCGAGGTCCACCACGTCGGCGGGACGGCCGGCGGCTTCGAGTTGCGCCTTGAACTCGGCGAACGTGGTGCCGGGTGCCGCGGCCCGCTCCTTCTCGCGGGCCAGCTCGGCGGGGCGGTTGCGTTGCGCGGTCCACAGGCCCGTGTCGAGCAGCCCGCCGCCGGGGTAGAACACGGCCGCCCGAAGGCGCCCGCCCTCACCTGCCAACTGGTGGGCCAGAGCCTCCGTGAGGCACGTGACGGCGGCCTTGCTGGACGCGTACACCGAGGCGTAAGGAACGGGGGCGATGCCACCGTCGCCAGACGACGTGTTGACCACCACGCCGGGCTCGCCGGATTCGAGCATCCGCGGCACGAACGAGATGACCCCGTTGGCCGTGCCGAACACATTGACGCTGAAGCACCAGCGCCAGTCGTTGGCCTCCTGCTCCCACGGCTTGCCGCCACCCCCCGAGGTGACACCGGCGTTGTTGAACAGCAGGTGGCAGGCGCCCTCGTTGGCGAACACGTCGGCCGCCAGCGCCTCGAACGAGGCGGCGTCGGACACGTCGGTGCGCACGCCGCGCACGTCGCCGTCGGGGAACTCGGCGGCCAATTCGGCGACCGCCGCGTCGAGCACGGGCGCCTCGATGTCGCCGATGACGACCCGGACACCTTCCTCCAGCAGGGCGGTGACGATGCCGCGGCCGATGCCGCCGGCACCCCCGGTCACCACCGCCACCTTGCCGGCGAGGTCCTCGCCGATCGAAGTCAGGTCGTCACTCACGTCGCCACCTCCGACCGCTCGCCAGTTCGCTCGAACTGGCACCGGATTTCGGTGCCCTCGCACCGAAATCCGGTGCCAGAACAGCAGGGGTCGGTGGTCATCCGCCTGGTCAGGCCCATCAGACCGGCGCCCGCACCTGGTACTCGTCCTTCCACCACCGGGCCGACTCGATCGCGGCGGGATCGGTGCGCAGGCTCGTGTCCTGGCCCAGGTCGGCCGGCGACGGTCCGACCCGCGCGGCGATCGGGGCCAGCTCGTCGAGGTCGAAGCCGTAGCAATTCGCGGCGGTGGCCCCCAGGATCTTGGCGGTGTCCTCCACCGGCACGTCGGCGAAGTCCGACTGCAGCTTGGCCAGCGTGTGCGGCCAGGTGCCCTCGGGGTGGGGGTAGTCGGTGCCCCACATCACCACGTCGCAGCCGATGACGTGGCGGCGGCGGATCTCCTCTTTGGACATGGTGGAGGCGCCGATGAAGATGTTCTCGCCGAAGTAGTCCGACGGCAGCTTCGAGATCTTGCCCTTCATCATGGCGGCCATCTTCTTGGTGGTGTGGCCCCCGCCGAGGTACTGGTCCCACTTCCACATCATGTCGGTGGACCAGTAGGCGGCGGCCTCGGTGACGACGAACTTCAGGCCGGGGAACTTCTCGAACGCGCCCGAGAACAGCAGGTGCCACATCGGCCGCGTCGCCCACCAGACCACCTCGGCCAGGTAGATGCCGATGTGGTCGCCCATCTCCTCGCGGGGGGCCTCGCCCGAGTGGGTGTGGACGGGGAAGCCCGCCTCCTCGCACGCCGCCCAGAAGGGGTCGTAGGCGGCGTCGTTGTAGGGCAGACGGTCGCGCCACATGGTGGGCACCATCACGCCTCGGATGCCGGGCTCGCCGGCGAGGCGCCTGACCTCGGCCACGCCGGCCTCGATGTCGTGGGTGACCGGCACCAGGGCCACGCCGCCGCGCCGCTCGGGGTTGGTGGCGCAGAACTCGACCAACCAGCGGTTGTGGGCCCGGGCCCCGGCGACGGCCAGGTCTGGGCGCTCGATCATGCCTGCGCCAAGGCCGGCACCGAACGGGGGCGAGGCGAAGCCGGTGACGGCGTCGGCGTCGGCGAACATCACCTCGGCGGCCACGCCGTCAGCGTCGAGTTCCTTGTCCCGCTGGGCTGGGTCGAAGCTGCCGCGGAGACCCTCCTCGTTCTCGGTCTCCCAGCCCATGATGTAGTCGTAGTTGAGCTTCAGCTGCTCGTCCCGGGCGGCCTGCTGCTGGGCCAGGTAGGCGTCGAAGTCGGCGTGGACGGCCGAGTCGAGGTAGGGCCGGTACTCGGGGGCGGGCAGCCCGCAGTGCGAGTCGGCCGAGATGATGGTGTAGCGGTCGTTGGCGGCGGCGGCGTGGTCAGTCACGGCCGGCTCCGAGGACGGACAGGTCGTCGTAGCGCTGATGCAGGAACGGGGTGAGGTACTCGCGGGGCACGGTGCCGATGATCCGGCCCACCTGGGTGGACGCCCGCTCGGTCCAGTTGAGGTCGACCATCCGGACGATGGCGAGATCCGCAATGGGGTCGAGCGGCGCCTCCTTCACGATCAGCTCACCTTCGATGGTCTCGTGCACACGAGCCTTCTCGGTCTTCTCGCCGTAGACGAGCAGCGGGTCCTGGTCGAGCTCGCCCGCGACCTCGGCCGACGGCGACACCTTGAACCAGAAGTCGCGCTTGGTCTTCTCGTACGGCTCGCGTGCCTCGGTCACCTTGCCGTGGATCTCGCAGACGGTGAAGCCCATGCGGGCGATGCCGGCGTCGATGCTGTCGCCCTCGCGGCGGGCCCAAACGTCGGCGATCTTCTTCGGCTCGCCGTAGTGGTCACGACCGCCCAGCACCGACTGCTCGGTGGTCATCGGCATGAAGAGGGGGTATTCGCCCTCGTCGTCGCCGTGGCGGGCGGCCACGCCGAACCACCCCGCACCGAAGGTCGGGTAGCCGGGCATCGTCACCGAGGTGATGGCCAGGCGCACGAGTGGCCGGTCCGCCGGCTCGAGTGGCCTGGGCAGCACCGCGGCGATGGCCTCGGGGTCGGTCTCGTAGACCGCGGTCACCGCGGTCGACCAGATCTCGGCGGCGGTGGCCTCGAGCTCGTGGCTGCGCTGCACGGCCTTGGCGCCGTATCGGATGGCGGTCATGGATCCCCCTGGTTTGCGACGGCCCGGGTCGACGGTCCCGGTGCATCTCTGGAACACTGTTACAGATGACCGACGCCGCGGCAAGCCGATCCCGCATCGTGGCGATCGCGCAGCAGATGGTGGACGCCGACGGGGTCGAGGCGCTCAGCATGCGCAAGCTGGCGGCCGAGATCGGGCTGGCCCCCACGGCCATCTACTGGCACGTGGGCGGGCGGGACGAGCTGCTCAACGCGGTGCTCGACGAGATGGTGGCGCGTCTCCCGCCGATCGAGGCGGTCGGCACGGGGCCGCGGGAGCGGATCGCCTCGGTCGTCCGCGCGGCACGCCGCGACTTCCTGGCGGGCATCAACACCTTGCACCTCGCCACCGAGATCGGCCGCGGCAACGAGCTGTCGTTCCGGGCCCAGGTCGTGCTGGCCCAGGAGCTGACGCTTGCCGGAATCGACGGGGCCGAGGCTGCGGACGTGCTCCGGGCCCTGCTCTTCGTGGTCGGCGGCTTCGTGATGATCGAGGAGGAGTACCGCCAACGCGGCCCCGACGAGCTGGCGACCGGTGTGCTCTGGGCCGAGCTCGAAGAGGGCACGGTGCCACCCACGATCCAGGCGGCGATGGCCGAGCCGGCCGACACCGACGCGCTGTTCGACTTCACCCTCGACCGCCTGCTCGACGCCGTCCTGCCTGCGCCCTGACCGCGCGGTCGGCTCTGTCGGTAGGGTCGTTGCGTGTCGTCCACTCCAGATTTCGTCCTGAAGACCATGAACACCCTGCACCGCGCCCTCCTCACGGTGTCGGGTGGTCGCATCGGCTGGAGCGCCTCGGGCATGCCCGTGCTCGAGCTGACCACCACCGGCCGCAAGAGCGGTCAACCCCGGGCCGTCATGCTCACATCGCCGGTGCAGGAGGGCGACACCTACGTCATCGTCGCGTCTCGCAACGGCGACGACGTCCACCCGGCGTGGTTCCTGAACCTCCGCGACAAGCCCGAGGTGGAGGTCGCCATCGGCGGTGAGCCGAAGCAGCCCTATCTCGCCGAGATCGCCGACGCGGGCGAGCGGGCACGGCTCTGGCCGGCAATCACCGGAGACCACAAGAACTACGCGGGCTACCAGGAGAAGACCGACCGCGAGATCCCGGTGATCCTGCTCCGACCGGTGAAGTGAGTCCGTTGTCGAACGCCTGAAGTGTCGTCGCCTGCCTTCGTGACCAGAACGGCCGGGGGTTGGTCAGGCCTCCTTGTGCTGGTGAGGCTCCTTCCAGGTGACCTCTTGGTCACCTGAAGTTGCGGCGTCGACCTGCTGTCCAAGGCACTCGCCGATTCGACTCGGCGGAGCCTGCTCGACGAGCTCTTCCGCGAGGGCGTGAACGTGAAGGTCGACCCGCCCCGGCGGCTGGCCGATGATCCTCTCGGGGTTGAAGGCCTGGATCGAGACCGGCGAGCTGCTGACCACCCCGGGATCCCTGATGTACGGCTGAGGTCGGAGGCGGACTTGCATGATCAGTCGGGCGATGAGCGGACCAAGGCCCGCCCCGGCCGACCGCCGGCGCCAGTGATTACGGTGAGGTCATGGCCGGCCCGGACGACCGCAGCGAGCGCCTGACCACGGCCGAGATGGCCCGTTTCGTGGCCCACGGGTTCCTGATGTTCGAGTCGGTGGTTCCCGAAGACGTCAACCGGGCGGCGATCGACCTGTTCAGCCAGACCGGGATGGCCGACATGTTCCGGCCGAAGCCCGCGAGTGGCACCCCGCTGGCTGACCTGTACCCCGACCCGTCACCGGTCGGCGCCATGCTGCGCCTGCCGCGGGTGGCCGGGATCATCGCCAGCCTCGTCGGCCCCTGCCCCGTGTACGACCACGACTGGGTGCACGTGCGCGAGGCCGGTGATGTCGTCGACCAGCATCTGCACCAGGACGCCATCATCGACACCACCCTCGCGTTCGATGTGCAGCTCTTCTGGTTCCCGCACGATGTCTCGCCGGGCGAGGGCGGCACCGGCTTCGTGCCCGGCTCGCACCTCCGGGTCGTCAACGAGTTCGACATCGCCCGCTATCAGAACCTTGCCGGCCAGCGTGACGTGAGCGGACCCGCCGGCTCGATCGCGGTGTTCCATCAGGGCCTGTGGCACCGTGGCCGGGCCAACCGGGGTACCACCCGTCGGTACGCCTACAAGATCCGTCTCAACCCCACGGCGCCCCAGGTCCGCCACTGGAACCTCGACGACTTCGATGCCGTCCACGGCACCCCCTCCGACCACGTCTTCGCAACCTTCTCCGGCGACACTGCGGCGGCGAGCTTCCGCGCCCCCGAGCCTTGGCACGAACATGCCGCCAGTCGGCTGGAGACGGCCGGCCGGGCGCGGTTGTGGCGTTACCTCACCGGTGACGCCGGCTTCGACTCGGACTGGTACCTCACCCGCACCGAGAGCCGCGAGCGGATCGACGAGGCGGGCCGGTGAGCACGCGACAGCAGGTGCTGTTCCTGTACCTGGCCTCGAGCGCGCTCGACGGGCCCGTGGTGGGTTGGTCCCGGTACGACGGTGATCGGCCAGGGCCCACCCCGCCTGTCGAGGAGAAGGCCACCCCGCCCTACCGCACCGGTGTGGATGCGCTGCGCGACGGGTGGCGCCTGATCCAGGCGTCCGCGCTGCATCCGCCCGCGCCGGGCGCCGAACGCCAGACCAGCTATCTGAAGCACGAGTTCGTGTTCGAGCGGTTGGTCGAGGTGCACCAGCCGTAGGCCGTCGGCCTCCCGCTCGACCGGTTCAGGGTCCTCGCCCCGGGACGCCGCCATCGGGTCCTGTCCGGTGTGGCCCTCACGATCTAGCCTTGGCCCCGCATGCTCGAGACCCTCCGCTCGGTGCTCAGGTTCCGTCGGCTCGAGCTCGATCCCGTGGCACGGCGGCTGCGCCGAGGGGTGTCGGTGGCCGATCTGCGGTTGATTGCCCGCCGCCGGTTGCCCGGCGGCATCTTCGACTACATCGATGGTGCCGCCGAGGGCGAGGTGACCATGGCGGCCAACGCCAGAGCGTTCGCCGCCACCACGTTCCGGCCCCGCATCCTGCGTGACGTGGGCCAGGTCGACACCTCGGCGACGGTGCTGGGCCGGGCCATGCCGCTGCCGCTCGTGCTGGCGCCGACAGGCTTCACCCGCATCGCCGACCCCGAGGGCGAGCTCGCCGTGGCGCGGGCCGCCGCTCGGGCGGGCCTCACCTACACCCTCTCGACCCTGGCCACCCGCTCCATCGAGGAGGTGGCGGCGGTGAGCGAGGGCCCCAAGTGGTTCCAGGTGTACGTCTGGCGTGACCGCGGCCTGGTGGAGGAGATGGTCGCCCGGGCTGCCCGCTCGGGCTACGAGGCGCTCGTACTGACCGTCGACAACGCCGTGTTCGGCCGTCGTGAGCGCGACCATCGCCGGGGGTTCGAGCTGCCCCCACAGATCGGCCCCGGCACGCTCGTCGACGGTGCCCTGCACCCCGGTTGGACCTGGGGCTTCGTGCGGTCGGACCCCATCCGCTTCGCCAACGTCGCCGGCACTGAGGCCGCGACCCTCGGGGACGGACGCGACGGCAGTTCCGCGGTGAAGCTCTCGGAGTACATCAACACCCAGTTCGACCCGACGGTCTCGTGGGCCGACCTCGACTGGCTGCGCTCGATCTGGCGCGGGCCCATCGTGTTGAAGGGCATTCAGTCGGTGGACGACGCCCGGCTCGCCGTCGACGCCGGCGTCGAGGGCATCGTCCTGTCGAACCACGGCGGGCGCCAACTCGACGGTGCCCCGTCGACGCTCAGCCTGGTCGCGCCGGTGGCGCAGGCGGTCGGCGACCGCATCGAGGTGCTGATGGATGGTGGGGTGCGGCGGGGGAGCGACGTGGTGAAGGCGGTGGCCCTGGGCGCAAAGGCCGTGCTGATCGGGAGGGCCTACCTGTACGGGCTCGGCGCGGCCGGTGAGCGCGGGGTCGACCACGTGCTCGACCTGTTCGCCACCGACATCGCCCGCACCATGGCGCTTGTCGGCGCGTCCTCGATGAGCGAGGTCACGGGCGACATCGTCGGACCGACTCGCCCCTGATCGCCCCGGGTGGTGCCGCGAGTGACCAGGGATGAGCCAGGAGTCGACTCAGACGGAGCGACCGAGGAACGCCGCGAGCCGGTCGGCGGTGGAGGCGCCGTCGGGGGCCTGCTGCTCGGGGCCGAAGACCGTGCCCTCTTCGGAGCGGAAGGCGTCCGAGATCGACATCTTCGCCCCCTCGAGCAGTTGACCGGCGAGCTCGGGCGCGAGGTCGGTGTCCTGGCCCGTCGCCTTCGCGAGATCCCAACCGTGGGTGAACGTGTCGGTGGCGGCGAGGCCCACGAAAGCGGCGCCGGGCATCTGCCCGAACGGCAGGGTGAGCATCTTGTCCATGGCGCCGTCCTCTTGGAAGGCGGCGACGCACTGCTGGGCGCCGTCGTCGAATGCCGCCACGAAGTCGCCGGCGGAGAAGTCGGTCTCTTCGCCCGAAGGCGGCTGGCCCTTGACCCCGGACGCGAAGAAGTGCTGACCGCCCACGATGTGGTTGACGAGATCGCTCACCTTCCATGCGGCACAGGGGGTGTCGCCGTCGAGTTGGTCGGGTGAGACGGCGGTGAGCACCGCCCGGGTGGATGCGATTGCCTGTTCGAGTGCCTCTGTCGCCATGTGGAGTTCTCCTGGATCGGGTCGCGAGTTGCGAAGTCACCCTACGGTGTCGGCCGGACGCGTGCATTGGGCGCGAGGGGCGATCCGACACATCCGCATCGCCTCCCGGCGCAGAATGGTGGGTGGCGTCGTGAGCTCCGGGTCAGGTCAGGTCCGACGGCGTCGGCGTCGCGGCCGAGCGTGGACCGCGCTCCCCCCTCGACATCGTCGTGCGGGGGCGAAGAGGGAACAGGGAACACGGAACAGGGGAGGATCGAGATGACCGACTTGGCCGCACCGATGGACGAGGAGCTCGAGGACGGGTGCCGGGCCACGACGCCCGACGGCGACAACCTGGTGCTCGACTACGCACGGGCCGAGGCAGCTGCCTTCGGTGCGTTGGTGGCCGCCAACGGCGGTCGGGTGCTCGACGACGACGACGCCGGCATCCACCTGCGCGACCTTGGCGTGGCGTCGCCGTTCGGCAACACGGCGCTGCTCACCGGACCGATTGCCGATGCCGACACCGCTGCGGTTGTCGGCCGTGTCAGGGCGTTCTTCGGCGCGGGCGCGGGCGGTCCGTTCCTCGTGTTCTCGCCCTGGCGGACGGTCGACTGGTCCCCGCACGGCTTCACCCGCGTGGGGCACCCCCCGCTGATGTTCCGGCCGGCAGGGCCAACGTCGGCACCGCCGTCCGGGCTCCGCGTCGAGCGGGTGGTCGACGCCGACGGCCTCGCCGACTTCGAGCGGACGCTGGTCGAGGCCTATCCGACGCCTGAGATGCAGCCGTGGCAACGCGGCGCGTTCCTGGGCCCGTCGCTGCTCGACACCGGCTGGCGCCTCTTCGTCGGGTACGAGGGCGACGAGGCGGTGGCCACCGCCGCGGCATTCGTGGCCCCGACCGTCACGATCGTCGAGCTCGTGTCCGCCCGCCCCGAGTGCCGCGGCCAGGGCTACGGCGCTGCGGTCACCGCAGCGGCAACCGTCGTCGAACCCGAGCGCCCGGCAATGCTCATCGCCTCGGACCCCGGACGCGGGGTCTATGACCGGCTGGGCTACCTACCCCTCCAGCGCTACACCCTCTGGCTCGGCTTCCGCTGACCAACCCCCAAGCCCGAAACGCGGAGGTCGGCAGCGGTCACGCGCCGCTCGTGGTCTTCGCCCACCGTTCAAAGCGCCGGCCCATCGAGGTGGTGGGTTCGGGGATCCCGCTGGCGACGAGGGCGCGGCGGATGGCGACCTCCTGGAACGCGGCCGTGTCGGGAAGCCAGTCGAGGTGGTGGTTCACCTCGAGGGTGACGGCGCCATGGAACGCGGTCCAGACGACGACGCCCGTTTCGAGGAGGGTGAGGGATGGGTGTTCGGGGGCGACTTCGGCGAGGGCATCGAGGATGGGCTGGAACACGGCGACCTGCGCATCGACGGTGGGCCCGCCGGGCGTGGCCTCGTAGCCGGGGAGCTGGTCGGTGAAGATCAGGTTGAACTCGTTGCGGTGGTCGAGCGCCCAGCGGCGGTAGGCGAGGATGCCGACCAGCGCTCGGTCGGCGGGGGGGTCGTCGGCGAAGGCATCGACCGCGGCATGGGTGGCCGAGGCCAGGCTCCGGTAGCTGGACAGGAGCAGCATCGTGAGCACGTCGTCGAGGCTGTCGAAGTACGTGTACAGCGAGGCCGGGCCGAGCCCGACGCCCCGCGCGATGGCCCGCATCGACACGTTGGCGGCGCCCCCTTCCTCGAGTAGGCGACGGGCCACGAGGTCGATCTCGGCGAGGAGCTCGCGGCGCTGCCGGGCGCGCCGGCCCTCTTGCTCCGCAGGTTCGTCCTCGGCCACGTGACCGATGTTACACGAGCGCCCCTTGCTTTCCGAACAGCGTTCGTACATAGTGGACTCCATGCCGAACACTGTTCGGGATTCGTCACCGACAACCTGGAGAAGTCATGACCGCCGACACCGCATCGCTCACCGCCCGCCACTCGACCGATCGCCGCTCGTGGCCGTTCCCTGCCCGCTGGCTCCTCACGGCGTTCGCCTTCCCGCCCTCCGGGCTCCTGGCCATCAGCGTCGTCGGGCCCGTCGACGCACCCGCCGCCGCAGTGCTCTCGGGAGCGATCGCCGGCGTCGGCATCGGAAGCGGCCAGTGGTTGGCCCTGCGCCCGCGGGCACCTGGTGACGGGCGGTTGCGCAATCTCTGGATCGGAGCGACGGCCGCCGCCATGGCGGCCGGCCTCGGGCTCGGGGCATCCGTGGTTGGCTACGAGACCGGCACCGGCGACCTGGTCCGTATGGGCCTCGTCACCGGCGCAGTGCTCGGCCCGGTGCAGGCCATCGTCCTGCACACCACCCGGCTCACCACGCCTCGCCGCGCCGCAGCCTGGGCCGCCATCGTGCCCTTGCTCTGGGGCCTCGGCTGGTTCGTGACGGCCTCGGCGGGCGTCGACGTCGAAAAGCAGTACGCCGTGTTCGGCATCACCGGCGCCCTCACCGTGTCGGCCCTTGGTGGCCTGGCGCTGGCCGCGATCCTCCACCGCCGCCCAGCCGCCTGAAGCCGCCTTCATCCACCGCGCCGCTCACCCCTCCATCGCAAGCACCTCAACCCTTGACTGGAGCACCACCCATGTCCAACACCGTGACCCCCACCACCCATGTAGTCCTCGGCGCCGGACCCGTCGGCCGATCGGTCGTCGCCTCTCTCGCCGCTCGGGGCATCGAGCCCGCTGTCGTCACCCGCTCGGGTGCGGCGGTTCCCGGAGCGCTGAGTCGCACCGCCGATCTCACCGATCCCGTTCAAGCCGCCGCTGCGGTCGCCGGCGCCGAGGTCGTCTTCCAGTGCGCACAGCCGGAGTACCACCGCTGGCCGCAGGAGTTCCCGGCGCTGCAGGACCGTGCCGTCGACGCCGCGGCGACCGCAGACGCGCTGCTCGTCGTGGCCGACAACCTCTACGGCTACGGGCCCGTCACCGGTCCGATCACCGAGGACGCCCCGCTGAGCGCGACCACCCGCAAGGGCGGGGTGCGGGCCCAGATGTGGCGCGAGCTCGAGACCGCCCACCGCGACGGCCGGGTCCGGGTCGTGTCGGCCCGGGCATCGGACTTCTTCGGCCCCGGCGTGGAGGGCTCGGCTGTGGGCAACCGCTTCTTCGGGCCGCTCGTGCGAGGCAAGGCCGTGGGCGTGGCGGGCGACCCCGACCGCCTGCACAGCTACACCTACGTGGGCGACTTCGGTGAGGCGATGGTTCGCCTGTCCGAGCACCCACAGACCTGGGGCCGGGCATGGCACGTGCCCAACGCCGAGACGCTGTCCACCCAGGCCTTCGCCGACCGAGCCGGGGTCGCCGCCGGTGTGGCCACGCCCGTGAAGCTGCGCCGCTTCGCGCGCTGGCAGATGCGCTCGGTCGGCCTGTTCGTGCCGCCCATCCGCGAGATGGTCGAGATGCTCTACGAATTCGAGGACGACTGGGTGGTCGACCACTCGGCCTACGCTGCCGTCTGCGGCGACCACGCCACGCCCCTGGACGAGGCCCTCGCCGCCACCATCGCGTCCGAACGCGCCGGCAGGTAGGTCGACTCCCGCCATCGTCGAGGCGGAGGACCCGCCTGTGGCAGCAGCCAAAGGGTCCTTCGGCCCTGTGCGATCGGCCTTCCCGAGGGGATGATCGAATGGCTCGCTGGGACGTTCTGGGACCCCTGAGGGGAGGTCGTGGCGATGTGTCGGGTCGATCGTCGAATGCACCGCATCCTTCGGGTCGGTGCCGTCGGCGTGCTCGTCGCGCTGCTGGCTTCCTCGTTCGTGGTGTGGGTTGCACCCTTGTTGCCCACTGCAGGCGCCCAGCCAGTCGGGGGCGTCGCCGAGACGCACGTGGTGTTCTCGTGCCCCACGGGGACCACCACCGTCGGTGTCAGCGCCACGGCGGAGCCGAGCGATCTGGCCGACGGGGGCACGCTGGCCCTCACCCTCACGGCGCAGCTCCGGCCCACGCCGGTCGTCGAACCCGGTGGTGACGTGTGGCTCTCCTATCCCCTTCCGTCGGCGGTCGACTCGGTGAGCGCCGTCTCCTTCACCCGCACCGGGGGAGTGGTCGGCACCGCGTGGTTCACCGACGCCGGCAACCTGACGCTGGTCCTTTCGCCCGACGGAGGACAGGACGCGTCGTCGTTCACGGCGGTGGCGACGGTCCGGATGCGATCGGGCATCGCGCCCACGAGCGTGGCGTTCACGGCTCCCGACCGGCTGACGCTCGTCCCCGCGTCCGACGGCGGCAGTGCCCCCCTTGGTTGCGGCACCGATGAGCCGCCACCCGCGATGGTGGTCGTAACCGTGTCCGAGGCGCCGACGCTAGATCCGCCCGTGGGGTCGACCACCACCACGACGAGTACCACCACCACCACGCTGCCGACGACCCCGCCGACCCCGCCGACCCCGCTGCCACCCGACCCGACGCCCCCGACGACACCCGACCCGGCGGCTGGTGGTGACGCGCCGTCGCCTCCACCGCTCGACCCGGACGAGATCCCCGACGTCCCACCGTCTCCCGACCCGGCGGCCGTCAGCACGGTCGTGACCGCCGACCTCGACGGTGCTCGAGCCCGCCTCGACGGTGCTCGCGTCCAGCTCGACGCCGCCGACGACCGGGTCGAGGCCCTGACCGAGCGGTCGGCGCGGCTCGTGGCGGCACAACGCCGGCTCGAGGCCGAGCGCCGTCGGCTGTCCGCGAAGATCGAACGGGCCCGCCTCGACGTGGAGCGACGAGCGGCCGCCGCCTACATCGAGGCGGTCGACGCCTACGTGAGCCTGGGCGCCGCCAGCACCGAGGTCGCGCTCATGCACGCCGTGCTGGAGGACGGGGTGGCCGACTACGACCGCCTGCTCGAGCGCCAGGCCGAGGTGCTGGAAGAGCTCGGTGCGACGGCGTCCACCCGGGCGCGTCGTCAGGACAGCCTCGACGGAGCGTTGACCGACCGCGTCGAGCTGGCGACGCGGGTTCGGGACGGGCGCTACCAGCTGGCCACCTTCACCGGGGGCGGTCGGGTCGCGGTGAGCGGCTTCCAGTTCGTGGTCGGCGGCGAGCACAGCTTCAGCGACACCTGGCACGCCCCCCGGTCGGGTGGGCGTCGACACCAGGGCACCGACATCTTCGCTGCCGAGGGCACGCCACTACGCGCCGCCGAGCGGGGGGCCCTGGCCCGGGTCGGCACCGACACGCTCGGGGGAACCAGGCTCTGGCTCGTGGGCGAGAGCGGCACGCAGTACTACTACGCCCATCTCAGCCGCTACGCGGGCGGCGTGGCCGATGGTGTGGTCGTCGATGCGGGCGACGTGATCGGCTTCGTGGGCCACACCGGCAATGCCGCCACCACCCCGTCGCACCTGCACTTCGAGGTGCACCCCGGTGGCGGCGACGCCGTCAACGGCTACCCGATGTTGGTGGCGGCAGACACGGGTGCGCCGGCATCGGTGACGTCGCCGACACCCGTCGAACCCGCGACGACCACGACGACCGAGCCTCCCACCACCACCACCACCACCACCACCACCACCACCACCACCACGACCACCACCCGCCCGCCGTCGGCGTCCACCACGACCACCACCGCCGTCCCCCCGGGTCAAGCGTCCCACCAGGCCCCGACGCTCGGGGAGCGCCCGACCTTCGTCCGGGCCTGGGGCTCGGACGGGTCGGCCGACGGCGAGTTCGACGCGCCACGAGCGGTCGCCGTCGGCGGCGATGGCAGCCTGTACGTGGCCGATTCCGGCAACGACCGCATCGAGCGGTTCGCCGCGGACGGCACGTTCCTGGCCGGGTGGGGTAGTGCCGGGAGCGAGCACGGGCAGTTCCACGAGCCGAGCGGTGTGGCCGTGGGTCCGTCGGGGGCGGTCTACGTGGCCGACACCGGGAACAACCGGGTCCAGGAGTTCACCGCGGGCGGCCGGTTCGTTCGCTCATGGGGTGCGACGGGCGCTCGTGACGGCCGTTTCAACGAGCCGACGGGCGTCGCCGTCGACGGCGCGGGCAGCGTGTACGTGACCGACACCCTCAACAACCGCGTCGAGAAGTTCGACTCCACGGGCGAGTTCCTCGACTCGTGGGGCGGCTTCGGCACTGCCGATGGCGAGTTCGCCAACCCATTCGGGGTGGCGGTCGATCCGTCCGGCGACGTGTGGGTGGCCGATACCTACAACGGTCGCGTCCAGCGGTTCACCGGCGGCGGCAGGTTCGTGGCCGCGTGGGGCGACCGGGCCGATTCGGGCCCGGCGTTGCACCGGCCCTACGGGCTGGCGGTCGACGGAGACGGCGAGGTGTGGGTCGCCGATCGGGCCGCCCGCGGCATCCGCCAGCACGACTCGCATGGCTCGTTCCTGCGGGCCTGGGGACACCGGGGGACCGGTCACCGCCAGTTCACCCGACCGTCGGGCCTGGCCATGGACGGGTCGGGTCGGCTCTACGTGGCCGACACCGGCAACAGCCGGGTCCAGCAGTTCGCCGTCTCTCAGGACCCGCCGCCCCGGAAGCCCTCCACCCCGTCTTCGAACCAGTCAGGTTCCAGATCGGGATGACGGTCGGCGACCCTGCGGCGGGCGGCGTCGTCGGGGTCGGCCTCGTGGGCGGTGCTGCTCTCGTGGGCCACGGTGCTCCTGTGCGGGAGGGGAGGATCAGGACAGACAGCGGTGGCTCGGGGCTCAGGCCCCTTCCCGCGGTCGCGGATCGGCGTCCTGGATCGCCTCGATGACGGGACGGCCGATGGGGAGCGGATCGCACCCGTGGTCCTCTTCGCACACGAAGTCGAACTGGGGCTCGGCGCCGGCGTGGCAGCCCGCACACGATCCGCCGAACCGGTTGACGGCCTCGGCCCCGCCGCGCACCCTGATCGTGGTGCCCTGCTCGCTCACGTCGAGCTCGAAGAACTCCCAGTCCCTCGTGGCCGGGCTGAAACCGGGTGCCCGCTTCACCATGGCCTCACCCGGGACGAGCTGCAGGAGCGTCCCGACGGGGTAGGCGCCGCCCTCGGTCGACCGGGCCACCTCGAGCGTCGCGTCGAGGTCGCCCGACAGGTTGTCGACGAAGAAGCCACGCACCGGGGTCATGTCGGCGAGGTTGCGGAAGTCGCTCGCCGTGGCCTCGTGATCGGTCACGGCGGTGGTGGTGCTCGTCGTGACCGAGCCGGAGTTGTCCCCGGACGCCGTCGCGGCGGTGTCCGACCCTCCGCCGCAGGCGTGGAGCAGCAGCGACAGGCCGGCGGCGGTGAGTGTCACGAGCAGCCACGGCGGTGCCCCACGGGCTCGGCCGGGGCGGGGCCCGACAGGACGATGCTTCGACACGGGTGCAGCTCCTCGGCGCGGGCGTTTTCCGCAACGTACCCGTGGTGCTCGGGCCTGACCCGACGCAGCCGCCCCTGGTGGCGGTCGACGGCTTCGGGCTATCCCGGGACCGGGCCGCTTCTGACCGGCGTCGCGACGGGCCGACGGTCCCACGACTACGGTGCGGGTGGCTCGTGCGAGAGGAGAGGCGAGATGGCAGACACCGACGACAAGAGCACCTACGTCGTGGAGCGCAAGGCCACGATGGCGGCACCTGCCGACCGTGTCTTCGCGGCGCTCGCCGACTTCCACCGGTGGCCCGACTGGTCGCCATGGGAAGACCTCGATCCCGAGATGACGCGCACCTACAGCGGCGCCGCCACCGGGGTGGGCGCGGTCTACGAATGGGACGGCAACCGGAAGGCGGGCAAGGGGCGAATGGAGATCACCGATGCCCACGACCCCGAGGGCCTCACCATCAAGCTCGACTTCATCAAGCCCTTCAAGGCCCGCAACACCACCAGCTTCGCCCTCTCGGGTGATGGCGCCGGCACCGAGGTGACCTGGACGATGACGGGCGCGAAGACCTTGATGACCAAGATCATGGGCATCTTCAAGAGCATGGACGCCATGATCGGCCCCGACTTCGAGAAGGGCCTCGCCCAGCTCAAGGCCGCGGTCGAACGCTGACCTCCCGCGACGACCCCTTCGCGGCCCCGCCCGTTGGCGCTGTGGAGGCTGATCGCCGCCCTCGGTCAGTCGGCGGCGCGTGAGACCTCGGGCGGGCGCCCGGCGGTCGACACCGAGGTCGACAACGCCCACCCCACGCATTCTCGGATGACCGGGATCGATCCGGTCGCGTAGGCGTGCCCCATCCCCTCGACCAACTCGATCCGACGCGGATCGGGGGACGCCGCGTAGAGCTTGCGTGCCTCGTCGCTCCTGATGAAGGCATCCTGGTGACCGTGGATGATCGCCAGCGGTGCGTCGATGATGCGGGCGAGGTCGACCGGGGGCACCGGGTCCGTCCATCGGTCCGAGAGTCGGACCCGCAGTGCGCGGCGGGCGATCCAACGGCCCGTACGGGTCTGCGTGAGCACGGCCGCGCCGGCACTCTGCACCGTCCGCGGGAGGTTCCACTCCGCCGGGCTCGAGACCGTGACCACACCCTCCGGCGCCTGGCTCGACGCGTGACGGAGCACTGCGATCGCGCCCATCGACGCGCCGACCAGCACGACCCGATCGGCCGACCGACGGGCGAGCCCGACCGCGACCTCGACGTCGAGGTGCTCGAGATCGCCGAGGGTGCACTGGCCCTCGGACTCCCCGTGGCCGCGTGCGGTGTACGAGAGCACCTGGTGCCCGTCGGACCGCAACACCTCGGCGACACCGCCGACGGTCGGGCTGTCCTTCGTGGCGCCGAACCCGTGGACGACCACCACCGCGGTGCCCTGGTCTGCGGCGGGGTGCCAGCGGCGCACCGCGAGGCGCACACCGTCCCGCGTCGTCGTCCATTCCTGATCGACCATGTCGATGACGCTACGGGCGTCGGCCCCGATCAGCACCCGTCGTCCGCCCTTGTCCCGGTGTGCGCCCCGTTGCGGTTCCGACCGGTGCACCTGGCGCAGAGGATGCGGCCGGTCGGCACCGAAGCGCCCGCGCCGACGGGCCCATGACCGTCGCCGTCGTCGTCGACAGTGCCGCTTCGCTGCCTCCCGCGCTCGCGGAGCAACACCGGATCATCGTGGTGCCGATGGCCTTGATCATCGACGACGAGATCCGGCCCGACACCACTGTGGCCGTCACGGAGTTGTTGGCGCGGCTGCGATCGGGCCCCGTCACCACGTCGGGACCGGCGCCCGGCGCCTTCGCGGCGGCCATCGACCAGGCGCGTCGAACGGCCGACGACGTGCTCGTCCTCACGCTCTCGGCCGAGATGAGCAGCACGTGCTCGGCCGCCGTCTTGGCCGCGGGCCTCGAACCGGGCCCCGTGCGCGTCATCGACACGCGCACCGCGGCGGGCGGCGAAGGGCTCGTGGCCCTCGCCGCGGCACGGTGTGCGCTTGCGGGAGCCGGCATCGACGAGGTGGAGGCGACGGCGCGCACCGTCATCGAGCGCGTGCATCTCGCCGCCACGCTCGATGACCTCGACCACCTCGTGCGCAGCGGTCGCGTGCCGAACCTCGCCAGACGAGCCGCGGATGCCCTCAACGTCAAGCCGATCTTCGAGTTCAAGGACGGTGTCGCCCACGCGCTGGCGCCGGCGCACGGTGGGCGGGCCGCACGGCGTCACATCGTCGATCGTTGCCTGTCCGACCGGCCGGGTGAGGGGGCGGCACGCCTGCACCTGGCCGTCCTCGAGGCGCAGGCGCCCGACCGCGCGCAACGGCTCCTCGACGCGGTGCTCGACGAGGAGCCCGATGCGGACTGGTTCATCGGGTCGTTCGGTCCGGTGATGATCGCCCACGTGGGGCCCGGCGTCAGCGGCCTCGCGTGGTGGTGGGAACCGATCAGCGAGCCTCGAACCCGGCCCGCCGGCTGACCGTCACTGACGGCGGCCGCCGCTCGTCGGCGAAGCGGTGCAGAACCATCGCGCACGAGGCGGCTGCGGCAATCGGGAGCGCCGGCGTGGGATCGGTCCCCCACCCGTTCGCCCGGCCCTGCCGCCACCAGACCAGGCCGCTTCCCACCCACGCCACCGCCAGGAGCGCGGTGATCGAAGATGAGCGGTGCTCGAAGGGGCCGACCGCACCGATCGCACCGGCGGCGAGCTCGATGGGCACGGCAGCCGGGAACGTCACGAGCAGCTGCCCACACGCGCTCGCCACCCCCTTGCCTCCGCGAAAGCCACTCCAGACGGGATAGCAGTGGCCGGCCACGGCCGCGGTGCCGCCGACGTGCGCGCCCAGGTCGCCGGCAACGGCCCGCCCGACGAGGCATGCCGCTGCTCCCTTGGCGATGTCGGTGACGCCCACCGCGTACCCCCACCGCCGGCCGAGCACGTCGATCGCGTTGCGCGCGCCCGGGTTGTGCGATCCCACCGCACGCAGGTCGATGTGGCCGCCCGCGGCACGACGGGCGGCGAGATCTGCCGACGGAATGGTGCCGAGCAGGTAGCCCGCGCCGGCCGCCACGGCGAGGGCCGGGAGCCCGAGACGACGGATCCACACCTCCTGAGCGCCCGGCGTGTCGGTCAGTGCCGGCGGCGCGGAGGCTCACGCCGCGGGCGGAGCGGGGTGGGTCGGGGCGCCTCGGCCAGGTGTTCGAGAGCGGCCGCCACCTCCTGCAGGAGCCGGTCGTCGTCCACCGGGGCATCGAGGAGCCGGCATCCTTCGAGCCCGTCGAGGTGGAGCTCGGCGCCGCCACCGTCGGTGAGGACGATGACCGCCGCACCGGCCCGCATCTCGCGCACGACGGCGGCGGGGATGTCTCGGCAGTGTGGGTCGGTGAGGTCGAGGTCGCACACGACCACGTCGGCGTGGGCGGCGCCATGGCAACGCCCCCCTCCGACCGCAGGGCAGTCGTCGTCGTGGCCGGCAACGGGCCCGGTGCACGAAAGCACCTCGTAGCCGCCGGCACCGAGGACCCGCTCGGTGGCGGTCCGTCGGGCTTCGTCGCGTGCCTCGACCAGGACCCGGGCCCGGTTGTCGCGTGCCGGCCACACGGGTGCGCTGAGCAGCCGTCGCTCGACCATGATCGACCTCCCGGGTCACCCTTCTCGACAGAGCCAGCGTACCGCCTCCGCCCCTGACGTCGCCCGCCGTTCCGGCGCCGGTCGGCGGAGACGGGGTGGTGGAGATGGGGTGGCGGCGCGCGGCCCGGTGCGGTCTAGGAGGTGAGGAGCTCTTCCCGTAGGCGCTCCTCGTGGACGATGCGACGCAGGTGACCGAACGTCTGCTGGAGGGACGGGTCCCACGGGGTCGAGCCCGGCGGTGACGGATCGAGCGGGAGCGCGACGCCGGCCGCTTCGGCGGCGTCGACCGCCTCCAGGTAGTGGGTGGTGTCCATCCGCCACGGGATGAGCCCCGCATCGAGCATGCGGGCACACATGGCAAGGCCAGGCGTGTCGAAGTCGCCGTGGTACCGGAGGTCGGCACCGCTGTCGAGCAGTTGGCGGAGCAGCAGCCGGACGGCCCCGGAGGGGTTGCCACCGGCAGAGACCACTGGGCGGCGCGTGCCGGCCTGCGCCGCCGCCTCGACGATCCGCGGGTTCTCCACCACCAGGATCGACGTGCCCGCCGTCGTGATTGCGGGACTCTGTCGGAGCGCGAACTGGGTGAGGTGCAGGGGAACGCCGAGGGCGGTCGCCTCCCCGGTGAGCCGCCCGAGCGGGCAGCCGGCCACGACGGGGAGGTTCCAGACCAGGACCGGCCCCGACGTGAGGTCGAGGTGGGCACCGGCCTGTTCCCAGAGGTCGCCGCCGGGCGCCGGCCCGACTCGACGAGCGAGGGCCCGTGCCGTGGCCGCCTCGAGACGGGTGCCGGTGTCGAGGGCGTGGGCCGAGCCGAAGAGCCGCGCCGCGAGGTCGATCCGGCTGACGGGCCCGAACCGATTGCCGTCGGGCGCTCCGAGCCCGTCGAGGGCATCGAGCACCGTCCGGACCGACTGCACCAGCCGTCGGGCACCGGCGTCGCCGAGATCGCGCAGCGTGCCCGCGCGGATGACGTCGTCGATCCACGACGTGGCCCAGGGCTCGGGCCAGGTGGCGGCTTCGGACCTCGCGGCCTCGCGTGCCTCGCGTGCGGCCGCCCGATCAGCGCGTCGGCGTGCGGGTGCATCGGACACGGGATGGCCGAGCTCCGCCATCGACGAGGCCAGGTCGGTGCCGACGCCCAGGGCCACCAGTGCTCCCTCGAGCGCGCCCAGATCGACGGTCTTGCCCGGCACGCGGCCGAGCAGCGCTCCCAGGGCGAGCCGGGCGTCGGCCCCGAGCGCGGGCAGACTCACTCGCCCCCGATTGTCGGCGCCTCGTGTCTCGAGTCGACGGGCGACGTCGTCCCACAGGTCGTCGAGGCCCTCCGCGTCGAGCGAAGGGCGCTTCACCACAACGCCACCTGGTCGTCGACCGTGGGGCTGCCCCCGGGATCGGTGCTGCCCCTGGCGGGCATCGTGGGGAGGAACCGGGCGGCTGCCGGCAGCAGTCGGAGCTGCGCACCGTCCACCCGCTCGGCGAGGCGTAGGTCGACGAGGAGCTCGACCACCCGACGCTCGAGTCGGTCGGGAGCCGAGACCAGCTCATTGGCCCAGTGCCCGCCATGCTGGTCGATGAGGGCGTCGATGTGGCGCCGCAGCTCGGCGGGTGTCACGAGTCGGTCGCCGGCCTCGCCGACCGGGCGGCCCCGGTCGTCGTGCGGTTCGGGATCGTCGAGGCGCAGCGCCTGGAGCAGGAGGAGGGCGGCATGGCCGAGGGTTCCCCCGGTGGGGAAGCGACGGTCGGCGAGGGTGCCCTCGGGGTCGACGGCGGCCACGCCCTCGGCGCGCGATTCGAGGGTGAGCCCGAACATCTCGCCCAGGATGCGGTCCTCGTCGTTGAGCCGCCGCCGGAGTTCGCTCCACTGCTCTTCGGTCAGGTCGTCGCGGTAGAGCACAGGGTCTTCGACGAGGCGACCGCGCATCCACTGGCGTGACGCGACCTCGCGGCGATCGGCTCGGGCGAGCAGCTCGTCGCTGGTGGCGGCGTCGACGAGCGCCGGCAGTGGTAGCAGCGCAATGCGGTCGGGTCGCACCTTCAGGACCGCGTCCGCGGTCTCGTCGGTGGCATAGCCCTCGACGCGGGCGTGCAACTCGACGGCGAGGCCCTGGGTGATCATCCACTGGACCACGGTGACCAGGGCTCGACGCGCGATGGCGGTGTCGGGCAGGCGGATGTCGGCCTCGGCGGCGGCGGAGCGGACCTTGTCGACCAGGTCGCGCAGGCTGATGACCGCCGGCCCGGCGGCGGTGGCCGCCAGCGCCAGGGCGAGCTGGACGTACTCGCGCTGGTTGAACGGGCGGCCGGTGGTGGTCCGCAGGGGCCGGTGCTCGGATACCACGCCGGTCTTGAAGAGGCGGGCCGAGTCGGCATCGACGTGCAGCCGGTAGCCGAGGCGCTGGGTGAACCACCGGTCGAGGTCGGCCTCGTGGCGGCGGATGAGCCGGAACGTGTCGGGGTCGTGTTCCTTGGCGGTGAGCGGATGCTGCACAAGGTGGCGGGCGGCGAGGCGACGCTCGGCGGGGGCCTGCGGGTCAGACGCCATGGCGTGCCACTCGGGCCACCGGCGCGCCACCGGGCGGCTCGGGGTCGACGGCGTTCGGGACGACGACGAGGTGGAGGTCGCACAGCGTGAGGCGGCCGTCGGGTGAGGTGACGGTGGTGTCGCGCCCGGGCGTCCGCTCGATGGTGCAGGCGATCAGACCGTCGGGTCGGGTGAGCCGGTGCGCGGTGGTGTCGAGTTGGTGCAGCGCCCGGCCGACCACTTCCTGGAGGCGAAGGAAGGCGGCCGTGCTCAGGTCGGCACCGTCGAGTTCGGGGTGGTCGAGCAGTTCGGCGTCGACGCGTCGACGGGCGTCCTGCTCCTGCTCGCGGCGGAGGCGCACCAGGCGCTGCGCGTCCGTGCGGTCGGGGAGGGGGCTGGGCCGCCCCCGATTCGTGGTGTCGCCCCGCAGTCGGATCGAGAGCGGCACGGCGGCCCGGGGTGCCTCCCACCACGAGGTCACCGTGCTCACGGGGTCGTCGGCGTCCGACGCCAGCACGCCGTAGTGGTTGGTGGCCTGGAGGCCAAGGGCGGCGACGGCCAGGCGATGCACGGCTTCGGGATCGGCCTCGGCGAGGAAGCGGGCCAGGCGCAGGAAGTCGGCGCGCCGCGACGACGCGCCGATGCCGACGCGGGAGAGGCGGGTGAGGTTGAGGGTGAGGGTGCGGATGGCCGCCACGGCGTCGCGGCCGAGCTGGTCGATGCGCGACGGGTGGCCGGGGCGGCTCACGAACCAGGCCGCCAGGTGCTGCCAGTCCTCGGGGCGGGAGCCCGATCGCCGGGTGACCGCCACCCGGGACTCGAGCCCCGCGTCCTCGACCCGCGTGGCGAGGCCCCGGCTGGCCCGATCGACGATGGCGGGCACCGATGCGGAGAGGTCGGCAAGGCGGCGCCCGATGGGTCGCGCCGTGCGCTCGATCTCGTCGAGGCGCTCGGCCACGTAGCCCACCAGCACCTCGGCGAAGAAGGTGAACTCGTCCGCGGACAGGTCGTATCGGCTCTGCCACTGGTTGATGGCGGCGAAGAACTGCGTGATCTCGCTGGTGAAGGCCTCGTGGGGGTCGAACACCGCGCCCACCAGGTCGCCGAGCCGCACCGGGTCGACCTGGGCCACGTCGGTGGCGGCCAGGGCCTCGAGGGCGTCGAGCAGGGCGCGGAGCCGACCGGTGGCCACATCGCGGACCTCGTCGACCCGGGTGAGCACCCCCTCGACCACCTGGTGCACCTCCTGGCCGGCCCGCGTGATGAGGTAGCGGTTCCGGCGCTTGTAGTAGTCGGCCAGGCTCGTGGGGTTGCCTACGGTGGACGAGATGGTGAGGTTGCCCCATCGGCACAGGCTCTCGAGGCGGTCGGCCACGGTGGCGGCGTCGAGCGGATGGCGCGTGGCCGCCAGCGCCCCGGCGACCTGGTCGGGCGTGAACTCGGAGAAGAAGGTGCCCGCGAACACTCCCATCACCGCCCGGTAGTCCCGCCACTCGTCCACGACCACGTAGCGGAAGAGGGTGCGGCCGGTCTCGTCGGGTGCCGCACCGGTGGCGGAGGGGTCGGTGAGGGACGGGTCGGCGGGCGGGGCCGGGGCGGTGGTGGGGGGCGGGCCGTCGGTGGTCACCCCGCCTCCCTGCTCACGCCGTTCCACCGCGAGTGCTCGAGCACGATGGTGGACAGGTCGGCGTCTCGGATGACCTCGGTGATGGCCAGTTCGGGCACCGTGTGGTGGGTGCCCCAAAGGCGCTCGCTGGTGGCGATGAAGTCGAGGTCGAGCTCGACCAGCAGGCCGAACAACTTGGCATGGTTGTCCTCGGACACCTTGGCGAAGGCGTCGTCGAGCAGCACGAACCGCGGGGCGTCGGGGGCACCCTCGGCCAGGGCATCGCACGACGCGGCCACCGCCGCGAACAGGGGCAGGTAGGACACCATCTTCTTCTCGCCCTCCGAGAGGGCGGTGCGCCGGGTGAGGCGCTCGTCGTTGCGACCCGGCCGGTGGAGCACCAGTGCCATTCGGTGCCACTCGCGGTAGTCGAGCACGCCGGCGATGAGGTCGCGGTAGGGCAGTTCGGGGTCGTCGCGCCGGGCTTCGGCGATGCGCTCGGACAGGGCGGCGATGAGCCGGTGCTCCTCGTCGGCGGTCCGCAGGTCGGGCGGCTTGGCCAGGAGGTCGACGGTGCCGGCGAGGGCGGGGTCGAGGTCGTCGCGGCGCCGCCAACGCAGCGACACGCCGATGCCGTGCGAGGTGGTGATGTGGTCGAGGCGGCGGTTCATTCGGTCGACCAGTTCGCCCGCGGCGTGCAGCTTCACCGCCACTTCCCGGGCGACCAGGCCCTGGAGCAGGTTGCGCAGGGCCTGGTCCTGCTTGGCCGACAGCAGGCTGGCCATCCTGGCCAACTGGTCGCCGACGCGGGCGGCGGCATCGGGCAGCGGCATGCGGCCGAGCGGGCCGGTGACCTCGATGTGCAGCGGGACGGTCTCGACGGGTTGGTGGTCTTCCGCGTCCCATCCGGCGCCGAGCGAATCGCGGCGCTGGCGGAGCGACTGGCGGACGCCCTCGGCCACCGTGCCGGGGCCGTCGACGTCGCCGACCAGCGACTGGATGGCCGTGGCCAGCGTCCGCATGCCCGCCGGGGTCTCGGCGACCGTCGGGATGCGGGCCTCGGGAGCTTCGGCAGCGGGCTCGTCGGCAGCGGGCTCGTCGGTCGGGGGGGTGTCGGTAGGGGGCGGGCCGGTGCGGGCCTCGGGGTGGCCGGTGCCGGTGGTCCCGCACGCCGCGTTCACGAGGCCGGGCACCGCCAAGACGGCCCGAAGGTGGGGCAGCTCGGCCACACACCGCGCGTCGGCCGTCGCTCGCTCCTCGGAGACTGCTGAGCAATCCGGGTTGAGGGCCCTGTCGATTCGCGTTCGGGGCGCGGATCGAAA